>Ga0172377_10001161_pt1 | contig 26094 bp, 22 predicted proteins | sample Pumphouse3metaG_FD_119749 | JGI IMG/M metagenome (GOLD analysis project Ga0172377, IMG submission 119749) | Leachate microbial communities from a municipal landfill in Southern Ontario, Canada - Pumphouse #3 metaG | ecosystem: Engineered > Solid waste > Landfill > Unclassified | place: Canada... | reverse complement strand
TTATTTTCCCAGATAATGGAACTGCTGGACGTCGATGCAATAGGCGATGCCGCTTCCCGGTTCCTTCAGGCTCGTCTCGCTCCGCACCGCGTCGAGGATCCCCTGCGCCTTCTCGACCGGCGCCAGAATCAGCAGCATCTCCTTCTCCGGAACCAGGCTGATCCCGAAGAACTTCACATCCTCCTCCGTGCCGGTACCCCGTCCGGTGAGAATCGTGCCGCCCTCGGCCCCCGCCTTGCGCGCGGCCGCCATCGCCTCGTCGGCGTATCCATGGTTCACTATGATCGATATCAGCTTCCATTTCGGTTCCATCGTCCCGTCCCTCCTGTCGCGTTCCGTCTCCATCCGTCCTTCGTCGGACACCCTGCGCAGTATCCCCGACACGTCGATCAGCGCGGCCACCCCGCGCAGATGCTTCGGGTCCTCTGCGGCCGCGGACAGCTGCGCCTTGACAACGGAGTCAACCTGCCCGTCGTCCAACAGCGTCAGCAGCACGTCCTTGGACACGTCCCCGACACCCAGCGCCTGCAGAATCCGGTTCGTCGCCGTGCCGCGCCCCAGCAGGATCGTCCCGCCGCCGGCCCCCACCGCCTTGCCGGCCGCTACGAGCCGTTCTCCCTGATGTCGTCCCACTATCGTCAGCAACAGTTTCCCGGGAAGGAAAACCGTGAGCGCTCCATCATTCATACCCGTCCTCCTTTCTTCCCGAATGCCAAACGTCTGGATTTTTGCTGCTTGACCGCTTCTTCCATTTTCTTCTGTTTCCTCTGGTACATCAAGCCAAGCGCCTGGATGGCGATCAAAGGTGTCATGGCGATCATCGCCACGACCCCGAATGCATCCAATACGGGGTTTCCGCCCAACGCCATCGATGCTCCCAGCGTGAACGAGAGGATGAATGTCGACGACATGGGTCCGGAGGCTACCCCGCCCGAGTCGAACGCGATCGCCGTGAACAGCGGAGGACAGAAGAACGTCATCGCCAAGGCGATGGCGTAGCCAGGGATCAGATACCACCAGATGCTCAATCCCGTAACGACTCGAGTCATGGCAAGCGCTACCGCCACAGCGACTCCAATGGCCAGCGTCGCCAGCATTACCGGCCGGCGGATATGTCCGCCGGACACTTCCTCCACCTGGTCGGTCAGAACCCAAACGGCAGGTTCGGCGCAGACGACCACCGCCCCGAACAGAAACCCGATGGGAACCAGCGCCCAGCCGCTTCCGAGATCGCCGATGCCGGCGCCCATTACCTGTCCGGCTGGCATGAAGCCGCCATTGACTCCGGTAAGAAAGATTTCCAGACCGATGAATGTATAGACGACACCGAGAATCGTCTTCTTCACCTGCTGTTTCGGCATATGGAGCAGCGTCAGTTGAAAAATGATCAGCATCACGACCAACGGGGCAAGAGCCTTTGCGACTTCGACAAAAACTTCAGGCACGATGTGGAGAAAATGCTGAAGAATAGAGTACTCGTCGGCCGCGGCGGATTGCGCGGCGGCGGTCGCATCGCCGTTGCCTCCGCCGAAGATCATCCCCATGACCAGCACGGCCATGATCGGTCCCACCGATGCAATCCCGACCAGACCGAAACTGTCGTCCTGAGATTGCTCCGGATTCTCATGCTTCTTGACGGAAGCGACACCGAGACCAAGCGCCATGATGAACGGAACGGTCATCGGCCCGGTCGTCGCACCCCCGGCATCGAATCCGATGCCGACGAATTCCGAGCTGGTCAGGCTGGCTATCAGGAATAGGATCAGATAGGAACAGATCAGGATCCACCTGAGCTTGATCTGGAACACGATCCTCGCCAGCCCCAATGCGACGAACAAGCCGACCCCTATGGCGATCATCATGATCAGTGGAGTTCTGGGGATCGTGCCATCGACAGTGGCAACTTGCGAAGCCAGGACCTGGACATCAGGCTCCGCCACGGTAATGACGAATCCGATGACGAACCCAAGAATAAGCATCACCGGCAGATTCTTCTTCTTCGTCAGCGAGGAGCCGACATGCTGCCCTACAGGAAGCATACCGATATCCGCGCCAAGCAGGAAAATCGACAACCCGATGATCAGCAGCAACCCACCGATAAAGAACTCGATGAGCAACGTCGTCGACAGCGGGGAAACGGTCAGATGCAATATTAGCACGATCACCATGATCGGAACCACGGATATCACCGTTTCCTTGATTTTAGCCAGCAAATTCATGTCCGACCGACTCCCTTGCCCCGAATCTTCGCTCGGAGCCAATAAATTCGTAGCTTAACAACTCGTTACTTCATAGAATAATAGATAGTATCGCCTGCGAAAAGAGAATTCAGACAAAAAACGTTTATTGTTTAGAAACCATCCGCGCGTCGAACGCCAGAAACGGATTCCACGGATATGCGTCATCCACACGGCGGCGCGATGAACCGGTCTGCGCAAGCCCAGCGAAAGAGAGCTTTCCTTCCCACGGAAGGCCGAACGTTCGTGCGACGTTCCGACCGAAGAGATCGAAAAGACGCCCATCGCTACAACCGGCTTTTCGCAGAGCCGCTATCAGACGAAGCGTTCCACCGAAGCCAGGGATACCGGAGGCTCCTCGCTGTTTATCGGCGATCGTGTGCGGAGCATGGTCGCTTTCCACCCAATCGACCGTCCCGTCGAGCAATGCGGAAAAAATCCTGAAACGGTCTTCTTCTTCGCGAAGCGGCGGATTCATCTTTACCAGATTGCCGGACACCGCATAAGCGGTCGTCGACAGCAACGCATGATGCGCTGTCGCACCGCAGGTAACGCGAAACGGGCCCCCGTCGGTCCTGGCTTTCGAAACAAGGTCCAAAGCTCCGCCTGTGCTGATATGGCAGATATGGAGCGTTCCCGCAAAACCTTCCTCGGTTGCGAAGCGCAGCTGATCGCGCACCGACTCGATCTCAGCGTATGGAGGCCTGGCCACGCTGTGCGAAACGGGTTCCGCCACTGACCAGACATCCGTCTTCAACAACGATTCCTTTTCGCAATGGACCGCCAGCACGCCCCGATAGCCGGATTCGGCTAACGTCCGATAGACCTGCCGCTGCGCCTCTTCCGTGACAAGTCCCATATTTCCGGTAGAATGTCCTGCGAACATCTTCAGGCCGACCGTTGCAGGAAACAAGTTTCGCACGATCGACGCCATATCCCGAACCTGCTTCGGGTCGGCAGTCAGACCGCCATATACATGGTAGGCCGGTTCCACCCCCGACGACTCCGCCACGATACGGGCGGCGGCACGGCCATCCGCAAGGCGTCGCTCAACGGTCTTCATATCCGTAAGGGGCGGATCGGTATTGGGCATATCGAAAAAGGTCCCGATGCCAGCTTGCACACCGACCGACATACCGTGTACCAAAGTTTCTTTTGCACTCTGCGACCAATCGCGCAAGTGCACGTGTGGATCAATCATCAGCATATCAGTTCCGGAGCCTCCGCCAGCAGATAGTCGTAGCGCATGAACGTCCCCCACTGGCAGGCAAGCCTGTCACCGCACACGCATTCACCGCACATTCCGATTCCGCACAACGTATTGCGTTCCATCGAAAGGTAGATCCGATACGGAGGAACACCGGCGGCGAGCATTCGTTTCGCAGCGATCGCCATGAATTTTTCGGGCCCGACCACATAGCAGGCGAGGTCGCCCGGCTCGGATAGCACAGCGTCGATCCGGTCAAGAACCCGCCCCGGCTTGCCGTCGTCGGCAACCGCGGAGAACCTGCCATACGAAGATAGGACATCCTCGAGCAACGCCTTGCCGTCCGCAGTCGGGTCTGACGAAGACGAACCTACAAGGATATCCATTTCGGTATTCTGCTCAGCGAGCTGTTTCGCCAAAGCGGGAAGAACGGCGACGCCGGTTCCTCCGGCCAGAAGCAATGCCCTCGGCGTAGGGTCCTGCTCGATTTTGGCGCCATACAGCCCCCGTACGTAGACGGTATCCCCTTCGTGGAGCAAGAACATTGCTTCGGTGAACGCACCCCGTTTTTTGATTACAAACGTAAGCGGATCGTTTTCTGCGACGGAAAACGGTTTCTCCCCCACTTCCGGGAGCCAAAGGAAAGCGAACTGCCCGGCTTGACAATCAGATGTTCCGGAAAGGGTGAAGACGGCGATGTCGGAAGTATGGAACAGGATCCGTTCGATCGTATGGGCACGATATTCCATCTGTCGGATGTCAGTGATGAACGAAGCGCTCAAGCGGCCGGAAGCGGGAGTTCCGGCCCCAAGAACGGACGACAGATCCTCGACGGCTTCCCGGACAAGCGCATCCGTATAGTCTCGCCAGAATCGTTGGTGTACCGTACCGAAAGCGCTCCCGATACCTACCGCGTCGGCTCCGGCGCGGATCATAGCCGCGACATCGGAACCCGTGGAAACACCTCCCATGCCGATCAGCGGAACGGAGGGACCGACGAACGCCCGGATTTCTCGAACGCATTCCAGAGCACGGCCGTTGATCCATCGCCCGCTACACCCCCCCTTGCCGCCCAGCTTATTCTGCAGGATCGGAGTTTTTGAGACAGGATCCACATGGATGACCGGACCGACCGTATTGATCGCGACCAGACCGTCGGCTCCAGCTTCCACCACAGCCCTCGCTATTTCGCCGATATTGTCGACGTTCGGGGTCAGCTTGACGAAAATCGCAGAACGGCATCGGGGAATCGCTCGTTTGATTTCGGCTACATAGGCCGAAGCGATGCCGATGTCGCATCCGATCGACGATCCAAACCCTGCGGACGCATGGGGACAGGAAAAATTCAATTCTATGATATCGGCAACAGATTCGAACCGTCTGATCAGCGTTATGAAATCCTCCGGATTGCTCGCCGATACTGAAACATTCAGCAAAGCCCGCATCGGAGCGGATGCGCGCATCGCCTCCAGCTCCTCCGATGCGACTTCCACTCCAGGGTTCTTCAACCCCACTGAGTTCCCGAAATCTCCTGGCGCCACTTCGCAGATGACCGGTTCCCTGTTGCCCGGATTCGGCACTACCTGATAGCTTTTCGTCGTAATGACGCCGATCGAAGGAATCTGCCGATCGAAGTATCGGACCAACGAAGTCTTCGTCGAAGCCACCCCGCTGACCGTAGCCAGCAACGGTTCCGTAGAGACAGGATCCTCCAAGCAACGGATATGCCGCCCCTGCAACATGCGGAACGCAACATGCTCATATTCGCTCATCCGTCACACCGCCGTATCAGTCAGCAATCGGGAGAGATTCGTCATGCATCGATCGAGCCAGTCCTCCGGCGCCGGTCCCTCCTTCCAAGGATGCGTCAGTCCGCTGGAGCTGTTGATTCGGGCAAGCTCCACGGGATACCCGACCTTTCTCAAGGTCGCCAGAGTCTCGGTCGCGCTTCCACCTTGGCTTCCGACACCAGGAATCAACAGAGGGATGTCTTTGTCTCCATAGTATCCGGCGATGTCTTCAAGCTCCGCAAGGTTCGTCGCTCCGACGACTGCGCCGATACCGGGATGTCGGCTGCTCCATGCCACGATATGATGCGCGACGGACATATACAGCGGGTACAGTTCCTTCTCGTCCACTTTGTCGATTACCATGAGATTCTGGAAATCCTTCCCTCCTGGGTTGCTGGTCCGATCCAGCACATACACACCCTTTTCCCCTGGAAGATGGGAAAGAAACGGCTCAACGGAATCGCTTCCCATATACGGGGACACCGTCACAGCGGAAGATTGCCAAACGTCGAACGCCTCGATCGCATAATTCTCGCTTGATCTGGCGATATCGCCCCGTTTGGAATCAAGGATGACGGGAATCCCCGGAAAAAAATTCTCGATGAGCTCCAGGACATCGGCCAAAGCGAGGCTTCCTGAGAAATCTTCTTCCCGTGGCCTGTCCAACGCTTGGTAATACCCGATGTTCGGTTTGAAAGCCGCCGGAATCGATCCGGCAAGATTCATTCTGCGGAACAGCTCCTGAAAATACGCATTCAAATCAGAACGTACGTTTCCGCTGTCATACGGAAGCGCGGAAAGCCGGGGATCCAGCCCCATGCATGCACAGTTCTTCACTTCCCGTGCGGACTCCCGCAACAATTCGATATAGCCACCCATGTCGGATTCCTCCTCTCTTCGCATGATCGCGATCATTTCACAGGCGGAAAGCCATGCTTCTCGCCCCAGCCAAACGGATCCTCCCGCCACTGTCGCAACAACGCCGCACCAGCTTCATCGACATATCCGATCCTCAGCGCGGTGGATACCATGATATCATAGTCAAGAATCGTGTGGACGGCGCACGGCGGAGTCAAAGCTCCGAACGCATCGGAGGAAGCTTTCAACCCATAGGTGAAGATCGCCAGACAGTAGGGACAGACGCCTTCGGCCGCGACAATCGCTTCCACAGCCTTGATCGAGCTTCCTCCTGTGGAAATCAAATCCTCGATCAGCACGACACGGCGTCCTTCATAGCTACCGGACTTTCCCAATCCCTCGATCTGCTGGTGAAGTCCATGATCCTTTCCCGAGCTACGGACATAGCTCAGTGGCAGTCCAAGCCTGTCGGCCAGCGTTGTGGCATGGGGGATCCCAGCTGTCGCCGTTCCCGCCACGTTTTCCGGATGGAAATCCAACGCATCGAGCATTTCGGTGAACGCATCGCAGATCATCGCCCGGGAATCGGCTTGCGCAAGAAATTGTCGGTTGTCGTTGTAGATGGGCATCCTGTATCCGGACGCCCATTGAAACGGGCTCTCCGGAGAAAGCTTGATCGCTCCGAGATCCAACGCTCGTGCCGCAAGAAGCGGCCCATAGTGTCCTGTGATTTCTTCAATCGTTTTCTTCATAGTCAGTACCTCGATCCGTTTTCAGCTATTCTACGCTACTTATGAAACTTTCGCTACTGCCGGTCAATTCTTGCTTTTCCAGATTTCCTTGAAGGAATGACTCTTGCCGCAATATGCGCATGCGAATCGGTTGTCCGCGGTCCGATAGAATAAGGCGGGGACACCTTCCGACTGGGACGGATGGGAGATGCAGGCCTCGTTCGTGCAGGACAGATCGTCGAAGTTATAGATCCTCGGCGGCATATGCGTGCGGTATTTCGCCGCGACCTTCCCATCCTTGATGATGTTGAGCGTACAACCGGGCGCTACAGCCGCAAGACGCTTGAGTTCCTTGCGGGTCAACTCACGCGCTCCCGGACGGAAAATGATTCCCTTGAACGAGCCTGGCGTCTTCCCCGTGGACACCCACTCCCCTCCTTTCGCCTCGTCCAGATTCAGAACGCTACTGATCAGACGCATGTGGTTGCGAATCTCCGAAGGACTGTCCCCTCTGCAGATATGATCGATCACGATTCCGTCACGGATCGGATGGACGCCTTCGCTATAGTTCTTCACCGCTTTCGCCGCATCACCGGACACAGGGACACTGATGATATACTCTTCGTCATTCGCATCGCCAGTCTCCATGGTGGCTGGAGGAACGAACTCGTCGCCGATTTTTCCCCCGATCAGGGAAAGCAACACGATTCTGACATACATGCCGTTGATCGATTGGCGTTCCCAGCCGTTGAACGACGTATCGTCTAGGAACGTAGGAATGGTTGGATGTTCCTTGTGTCGGGGAAGCGGATGATAGAACTTCGTCCCTTCCGGCATTCTGTCGATAAAATCTTTCCGGAACGTGATCGCACTTCGCAGTTCTCCCTGCCGTTGCAAGATCCTATCCCCCATTCGTTCCAATTGCGGGCGTGTGAAATACCATTTCCTCGCGATATCCTCCTGCCCGACATATTCGTCGATGGATGAGAACATCCGCAATGAGAATCCGTTCTCCCGCATCTTCTCGACATACGAATCGGGCATTGCCAGTTCGGTAGGTGCGATCAGGTCCACTTTCACATGCTTGAATAGCTTCAGCCCGTCCGCTTTCGAGTGGACGGTACGGCCATGGAACAGGTCTCCTACCAATGCGATATGCAGATTGTCGGTACTCCAGCCGTTATCTTCCAGAAACGTGAATTCATCGAGCAATTCCTGTGTGGGGTGCTCATGCTTGCCGTCCCCCGCGTTGATGAACGCAGGCTTCCTCCACAACCTATTGCGCTGGGCGAATGCTGAGCCTTCGTCTTCCAGCCACCGGCATACGCCCTCTACCTTGCTTCGGATGATGAAGATCGTATTGGAGTACCCGGCGAGGGTGTTGAATGTATCGGCGAAGCTCTCGCCTTTGTTGAAGGAAGAACTGTCTGCGCTCAATTCGGAGACTTTGGCATGGTGAAAATTCGCCGCGTTGCGGAACGACTCCCGGGTACGAGTGCTGTCTTCGAGAAACACCTCATAGATCCCGAAGTCCTTGTCATTGATCCTGAAGCGATCCATCGCTGTCTGATCGCCGTTCTCGATCGCGGTTTTCAGCTCCTTGACCTTGGAGAAAAGATATGTGCGCTCAGCGATGGACAGATCATCGATTACGCACAGGGACCTACCGACGAACACATTGCGAATATTCGCATCCATTTTTCAGCTCCTCCCGCCGCTTGGGCTTGCCGTTCCTGGGACGAACCCTCGCCGCCAGGATAAAAAAAACGTCGGTCTCAACGACCGACGTCAACGATGAACAAGGATGAAATGGAAGGAAACAGGAAGAGCGGAGTGTATCCGCTATCAATCACTTGGTGCATGACGCTCCTGGACACGATCCCTCTCCTTCTCTTTTTTTCTGAACAAACATAGCAGACTCAGTCGAAACTGTCTAGCCCCGAACGCCTATTTTCCTGACGAATCCTCGTCAAGTCCCTTCGTCGGTCGTCGTCCGACAGCCTCGGGATCCGATTCGATCTCGTTGAGAAACGCCTCGAAATCGGCAGAGGAGAAATCGGAACCAGATGTTGCAGGAGTATCCGCCACGACAGGTTTGCCACGAAGCGGCTTTGTTTCTCCGTCATCCCAATCGATCGGAGCCGCTTCGCCCGCGGCGGCGGCGACGGAAATGAATGCACCTTCGACTCCGCTCCTGAACGCAAGAACCGGTTCGTCGTTTCCGTATCGCTTCGACTTTTCACGATGTTTCAAGTCCTTCTTGTACTTCTTCCGATACGTCCACAACGTCGTATGCCGCCCGGCGGAACGTTTCTTCTTCTTTCCTGTAGTAGTACCATACCGATAGCTATATGCATATGAAGTAGAATAATATCTGCCGCCCTTCGAAATATTCCCCACGCGACTGGTGATCACCCCGTTGAACACGATTCCGACGATCGGCACGTCTACCGTCCGCAGGCTTACCATCAAATCCTCCAACGCCCCCTTGGTGGTGATGCCGGCCCGGACCGCCACTACCAGACCGTCCACCTGCTTTGCGATCGCAAGGAGCTCGCTGGCGAACTGAAGCGGCGGCGCATCGATGAGGATATAGTCATAAATGTTCCTCAGATAGTCCATCGTGGAACCGAACTCTTCGCTGGCGAATACCGCAGGCGGAATCAGCGGAGCCTTGCCGGGAGGCAGAAGATGCAAGTTCGGCACCCCCGCCATCGGTTGTAGGATGCATTGCTCCAGGGGAACATCGTTGACGACATGATCGACCAAACCGACTTCCGAATGCTTGAGACTGAAGAACCGCTCCATGCTCGGCAGGCGGAGATCCCCATCGATCACCAGAATCTTGGAACCGAGCTGCGCCAGCGATGTAGCGATGTTGGCTACGACGCTGCTCTTGCCTTCTCCCATCGACGCCGAAGTGATCGAAAAGAATTTCTTCTTCCGGTTCTTTCCATAGATCATGTTGCTGGCTACCAGCTTGTAGCGTTCAGCTTCGAACGACTGAGGATCGTTCCATACCACCAGCGATGGATATTTTTCCGACTGGTCGATTTTCAGCAAAGGCAACCAACCGAGCATCGGAACCGACTTCCCGACGATCTTCTTGATCTGGGAGTCGTCCCGAATCGACACATCGAGCATTTCGATTCCGAGGGCGAGAAGTAAGCCGAGAGCACCTCCCAGCAGCACCGAAACGGCAAGAATCATCAGTTTGTTGGGACTGACTGGTTTCTCTGGATCGGACATGACGGCGGGATCAATCATGACGACGTTCCCGGTAACGGAAGCTTCGACCAGCTTCACCTCCTCGAGCATTTCCCGCAGTTTCAATCCAAGCGTCTCATATACCTCGACATTCCGCTGCAACTCAAGCAATTGCCGTTCGAGAGTAGGCAATTGAGCCAGCTCGTCGGAATAGAGGCTTTCCATCAGTTTCAGTACGTCAAGATCAATATCGGCGACGAATCTCTGGGCTATCGCCTTGGAGTATTCACGAAGCAAGGAATCAGCCCAAGCGTCTCTTCCTGAGGAAACCCCGGCGACAACCTGCCTGTCCACATAGTCCGAAAACCCTTTGGTGGACTGGTTGATCGCACTGAGCAACGTGGTGATACGGCTCTGGTTCGCCGTCATGACAGTGGAGGACGTCGTTCCGGTCGTCGAGCCGGAAGAAAGGCCTACCGACTCGTACATCGTGTATTCGGTCTTCCAGGTCTTCAGTTCCGAAAGCAGGCGCACCGTCTCCGGAGCGGCTGCCAAAGTATCGTAATCCGCGAATCCGGCGATGCCGTAGTCGGTTAGCTGCCGCGCATACCGCTGGGCGAGATCGATCGCCTCCTGGCTCTGCAATCGCAACGGTTCCCGACGCATCTGGAAGTAAGCGATCTTCTGCACCAGCAGACTGCTTTTTTCCGACAGCTGGATGATATCGGTGGTCTCTCGGAACTTCCCCAACGCATCGGCCGCGTCCCGCTGCTGCTGTTCATTGATCGGAATCTGTGATTCGATGAATTCCCGCTGGGCGGCCTGCGAGTTGCGGGCGATCGAAGTAAGCAGGCTGTCATAGCTCTTGGCGAGCGCATCTGCGAAGTCGGCGGCGAAGACTAGGTTCTGGTCCTTCACCGTTATGCTGACGATATTGGTATCCTTGACGGTCCCGACGGTAATCTTCAGCTTCGCTTTCTCGAAATCCATCACCATCGGATCGCTATACGAAAGGCCCTCATTGTTCCTATAGCGGCTGAGATCGAGAGAGGAAAGCGCCTGCTCGATGTTCTTCCGGCTCGTGATCAACTCGACTTCGGTCGCGATCTTCGTACTGCCGGTGGTGTTGCCCATGATCAGGCTCTCGATACTTGAAGAAGTCTGGATCGGCTCGACAAGAATCGTGACCTGCGACTCATACTCCGGAACCGTATAATGCAGGTATACGATCGCCAATGCGACGACGATGACAAAGCATCCGAGGAACCAGCCGAATCGGATCCTGAAGATATGAAGCAATTCCTTGATGCTGATTCCTTCTTCCATCGGATTTGTCGTCATTTGTACTGTATCGGTATCGGTCACCATGTATGAAGCACCCTCCTCAGTTTCGAATCATGATCGCTAGATGGCGTTCGTATCTACAAGAATTCCGACGACATTCGCTACGATCGCGACGATGGAACTCACTAATCCTACGATTGCGACAGTCTTCGCAATATCGTTCGAGAACGTATTGCGCGCCACGTTGATGATCGACTCGGGGGGGACGATGGAATCGGTATCCAAGGCTTTTCCCTGCGCATCGGTGATCTTGATGGAATACGGCTTGCTTGCGTCGGAGCTGATTCCCTTTGCAAGCGCCAGATAATATGAAACAGGTCGGTCGGGAACATATGCGTACGTCCCGGGGCTGACCACGGCACCGCTGACCGTCACGTACATCTGATTGAACGGAACAACGAAACGATCCCCTCCCTGGAGACGCATCTTTCCACTTTCGTCATCTCCATAGAGGATTTTCCTTGCATCGATGGGGATCATCTGCCCGTCACGCACCAGATACATCGCGGAAAGATCGCTCGTCGTATTGAAACGGAACGAGACCGCGCGAAGCATGTCGAGCAGGGTTTCTCCAGGATAGAACTGATAGAACATCTTGCTCGCCGTCATGTTGGTCAGGAACGAAACGGAATCGGTACTGGTGGTCGTCGAACGATTGACTGCGATCGCCCCTTCCAGCGACACGCTCTGAATCGACGGAATCAGTCGCTCGACCACGACTTTGTCGAGATTCCGCAGCTCGTAAGCCGCATCGTCCGACAGCCCGACGAACGAAGCGTTCCACGTACCGGTAGAATCATCGTACCGCTCCACCCGGATCTTCGAGCTATCAGCAGAAGTCAGCAACCCTCCCCCATAGGTTTTCAATAGATCGGAAAGCTGCTGTCCGTCGAGCAACTGATAGGTTCCAGGGCGATATACCTCTCCGATCAAGGATATGATTCTTGACGCCTTGCGCAAAACCACTACATCGCCGGGAGAAAGCAACGGATCCTGTGAAAGATCGCCGTCCCGCATCGCACGATACAGATCATAGGTTTTCGAGGTCCCGTCCCGACTCACGATCTCGACATTCCGGGTCGAAGCGAACGACGTAGCGGCATCTACGACCGAAGAGAGCCGGGAAAGCCCCCACGCCGGCACCCGCTGTGTCGAAGAAACCTCACCTTTCACCACTACGGAGAAAACGCCCGTTCCGGACAACCGACATTCCGGGAGAGAGTACGGATAATATCTGAGAACAAGATCCTCGACGGCGGCCTTCATCTGCGGATAGGTCAACCCGAAACCGTCCACAGTTCCAAGTCCCGGAATCGATACGATCATCGAACCGCTGACCTGCAGATTCCGTACGACAGGATTCTGTCCGTCAAGATAGGTCAACGTGTACACATCGCCGGGAGTGACCGGATACTCACCGTTGCCGATCGCCGCCAGAACCCGTTCCTCCTGGGAATATTCCGCGTCGAAAGAAGTCCGGTCGATCGCCGAGCCCCCCTTGCCGAGCTGTTCCAGGAACGGAACGACCCCTATTGCGTTGGTGGAGAGGGATCCCGCCGTTGCCGTCGACGCCGCCTCATCACCGCTTGCCGTTACGTCGAAGAACGGAGACGTCATGAACATCTCCGAAGAGACATCGGCTGAAAAGAGTGGGAAACTACAAACCACCATCAAGATGAAGACAGCGGAAATCGTATTTTTCATTACATCTCGGATTGCTCTAGCTTTCATTCTTTTTTTCCATATCCCGGGATTGAGCAGGCCTACTGTATAGAAACTGTTACGGCATACTAGTTGTGACGGTATCATGTTCCCAGTGATTATACAAGATTTGGTTGCAACTAACAGGCAAAAATTGGCACTCCAGAATACATTGTCTCCAGTAGTTACGCAATCCGTACCGGTAAACTCCCGTCTCACGATTCCTGCAAAAAAAATCATGCATTCCGAGAACCCCACAGGAATGCATGACATGCGATCGCGTTCAATTGGAAACAGCAGTCGAAGGTAGAGAAACGACCTGCCCAGGAATAGCGATCCTATTCCTGAGCAGTCATACCCGCAGGTATGGTCAATATGCTGCGTTCAGCCACGTAATTCCATCGATCTGTTCGGCAAAATACGGAGCAGACTGGAAGTATGACTCATGGAACGCACCGTCGAACACGGCTTCGTCCGTATCGGCGGCGAAGTCACCGTTGGTATCCCGTGCGAATGCATGGGTCAGGACCTTGCCCTTGACGGTGAACGTGGAGGTATCGAAGACCTGGATCTTTCCGGCCGCGATATCAGCCATCACCTGGTTGATCTTCGCTTCGGTTCCAGGAGCGGCGATCGCGGTATTGAGCTTGGTCATGATGACTGCGTTGTCATCCATGCCTTTGCACCAATCCTGTCCGAGTTTCTCCCCCGCCACATACGCTTTGATGAATTCGGTGAAATAGACGGACCAGTCGATCCTCGTCGAAATAATCGATGCGGCGGGAGCTACGCCGGTCATGTCCGCATTGTACCCAGTATGGAAGACACCGGCGGCCTGCGCGGCGGTCGCAGGGGTAGTGTTGTCGGAATGCTGGCTGATGATCACGCACCCCTGGTCGGCGAGCGCCTTGGCGGCATCCGCTTCAGCGGTGGCGTCCGACCATGAACCGACGAACGTCACCTTCATGGTTACCGACGGACAGACGCTCTTCGCGCCGAGATAGTAAGCTGTAAAACCGGATACTACTTCCGCGAAAGAATACGCACCGACATACCCGATGACAGCGCCTTCCGGCTTGATCTTTCCCTGTTCGATCAGCTGGTTGATCTTCATGCCCGCCGCGACACCGGCCACATAGCGGCCTTCATAGATGTTCGCGAAAGCGTTGAAGGTATTCGGAAGATCATCGAAGGCGGACACGCAATTGGTGCAGGCGACGAAATCGACGTCCGGATAATCCTTCGCAACTTCAAGCATGAACGGCTCGAACCCGTAGCTGTTGTTGAAGATGATCTTGCAGCCTTCTTCCGCGGCTTCGATGTTTGCGTCCCTACAGGTTGAATCTTCGCCGATGTTGTACTTGGTCACCCATTCGACATTGATGCCTTCGGCTGCGAGCTTGGCGGTTGCTTCTTTCTGGCCCTGGATGAAGTTATACGAATAACCCTGGTCGTTTTCATCTCCGATGCACAGAAGTCCGACCTTGATGGTGGACCCGGAAGCTGGAGCCGAGGCGGTTTCCTTTGACCCTTGGGCGAACACCATTCCAACGGTCATGAGCATGATCACGAGCATTACAGTGAATCTTTTCATGTATTCCTCCTATAAAGACTAGCTGACCCAATTCGGTTCGATTGTACCACAAGTGCATATTCCGAAACAATGATCTGCGGCTATCTTTCCTCGCGGAAATAGTTGACGCCGAGCGATGCCGGAGGTTGCTTTTCCTTGTTGTTCCGCATGCTCGAGAACACAAGAACGACCACCGTCACGATGTACGGGAGGATTTTGTAGATTTCCGTCGGTATGAAAGCGACCCGGACCCGCAGGTACATGATCATGAGCGCTCCGAACAGAATCGATCCCCAGATGGCGTTCAGCGGACGCCACATGCAGAAAATGACCAGTGCGACGGCAAGCCAGCCGACCCCGGACAAGCCCTCGTGGTTCCAGACGCATCCGGCGGTGGTCGTAATGTAGACCATGCCCCCGATCGCCGAGATCCCGCCACCGATAATTGTGGCAAGATACTTGTATTTCGTGATGTTGATCCCCGCAGCATCGGCGGTGGAAGGTGATTCGCCCACAGATCTGAGATACATGCCGGTCTTTGTTTTCTGGAAGAAGAAATGCATTGCCACTGCAAGCGCTATCGCGATATAGAAGAATGCGTTGTGGCTGAACAGAATCCTGCCGATGACAGGAATGTCCCGGAGGAACGACGGGAATATCTGGAACGTGAAAGCGCCTTTCAGATGGTTGCTCAACGCGACATAGCCGCCCTCACGGACCCGCATGAATTCACCGGTGAACTGCCCCACCCCGGTTCCGAATATCGTCAGCGCCAGACCGGTGACGTTCTGATTCGCACGAAGCGTGATGGTGATGAACCCATAGATCAGCGATGCGATCGCACCGGCGGCGAACGCGGCGACGACGGCGATCACTATGGCGACGAATCCGTTGGAGGCCGCGACGCCCACGGCCTTTTCATAGGTAAAGGCTCCGGCCAGGCCGAACGCTCCGCCCATGTACATGATTCCCTCCACGCCGAGGTTGAGGTTGCCTGACTTCTCAGTGAGGATCTCCCCCAATGTTCCGTACATGAGCACGGTCCCGAAGGTCACGGAAGCGACCAGCAATGCAATCAAAGAACTCATCTGCACACCTCCTCTGACTTTTTCTGTCTGAAGATCAGCTGATAGTTGATGAAGAACTCGCTGCTGAGCATGCAGAAAAGAAGTATTCCGGTAACGATGCTTGAGATGGACATCGGAACTTTCAGCTCCGTCTGGAGCTTGCTGGCCCCCTTGGTCAGAATCGCGAGGATCATCGAGATGACGATCATCGCGAAGGAATTCAGCTGACTGAGCCAAGCGACCGTGATCGAAGTGAAGCCTACGCCGTTCGCGACCCCGCGGTACAGCGTGTGGTTCGCTCCCGATACGACGATGAAACCGACGATTCCGGAAATCGCTCCGGAAAGGAACATCGTCCGCATCATGATCCGTCCCACGTTCATGCCTGCGTACCGGGCGGTGTTCTCCGAATCCCCAATGACAGCGATCTCATACCCGTGCTTGGTGAAATTCATATAGATATGCATCAGAACGACCATCACCAGGACGATGATCCATCCGATGTGGACTCCGAACACCTCGGGAAGTCTCGCCGACTGATCGAACATCGGGATGATCTGCGATCCTTTCCGCCCTTCCCAGGGACCTCCCTGGAGCCATGCCACGATACCGATTATGATGTAGTTCATCATCAAGGTGAACAGCGTTTCGTTGGTATTCCATTTTGCCTTGAAGAAAGCGGGGATCAACCCCCAGATACCGCCGGCGACCGCGGCGCTGACGAACATGATCAGCAATAGAAGCGTCGATGGAACCTTCTGATACCAGTACAGGGCGAAATACGAGGCGGCTATCGCCCCCGCGGTAATCTGCCCTTCCGCGCCGATATTCCAGAAACGCATCTTGAAACAGGGAGCGATGGCCAGAGCGCAACCGAGCAACGGAATCGCGATCTTGACGGTCTGCTTGATATAGATCGGCCTGCCCAGGGCGCCTTTGATGATCGTCCCGTACGCCGCGATCGGGTTGTTACCGGTAATGAAGACCGGAATCATTCCCAGCAGAAGCGCGATCAGAATCGATCCAAGCCGAATCGCCCAGGCTTTCCTCGGATCCATCGCATCCCGTTTCGCGAGACGGACCCAGGGGGTTCTTGCTTCATTCGTCATCCGACGCCCTCCTTTGTCCAACAGAAGTCATCATCAATCCGATCTGTTCCTTCGTCGCGTTCCTGGCGTCCACGATTCCGCTCACTTTCCCGCCACATAGGACAAGAATCCGGTCGCATAGCTCGAGCATGACATCCAGGTCCTCCCCGACGAACACGACCGCGACACCACCCATCTTCTGTTCGGTCAGAAGGTTGTAGATTGTATATGAAGTATTGATATCGAGCCCCCTGACCGGATAGGCGGTCATGAGGATCCTCGGCCGACTCGCGATCTCCCGTCCCACGAGCACTTTCTGCACGTTTCCGCCGGACATTCTCCTGACCGGAAACGAAGTGCTCGGCGTCACGACTTCCAGATCGTTCCATACTTTTTTCGCAAGATGTTCCGGAGATTTCTTGTTGAGGAACAGTCCTTTGCCGGAACGCCAGGAACGCAGCATCATGTTTCCGGTCATCCCCATAGAACCGACCAGTCCCATGCCGAGCCGATCCTCGGGAACGAACGCCATGCCGACCCCGGTCCTGCGGATCTGCATCGGCGTCTTGCCGATCAGTTCAGTCTCGCATCCATTCTCTTCGAAGAATCTGACGCTTCCCTCCTTGACGGGGTAGAGCCCGGTGATGGACTCCAGCAGCTCCTTCTGCCCCGAGCCCGCGATTCCCGCTACGCCCAGGATCTCCCCTCCCATCGCAGTGAACGACACATGGTCGAGTTTCGTCACCCCTTCGTGGTCCACGCAGGTCAGGTCCTCCACTGTCAGCCGAGGAAACGGATCGGAGTATTCCGGTCGGTCGATATTCAGCACCACCGAGTGTCCGACCATCATGTCGGTCAGCTGCTGGGGATTCGTCTCGCTCGTCCTGACGCGCCCGATGTATTTCCCTTTGCGCAAAACCGCGACTTCGTCGGAGAGCTCCATCACTTCGTTGAGCTTGTGCGTGATGATGACCACGGCCTTTCCATCTTCCTTCATCGCACGGAGGACGACGAACAGCTTTTCAGTCTCCTGGGGCGTAAGAACCGCGGTAGGCTCATCGAGAATCAGGATATCGGCTCCCCGGTACAGCACCTTGACGATCTCGACGGTCTGCTTCTGCGATACCGACATGTCGTATATCTTCCGCTCGGGAGCTATCGCGAAGGAATATCTGTCGCAGATCCGCTTGACCTTGGAATTGATCGTCTTCAAGTCAAGCTTCTCATCGTTCAATCCCAGCACGATGTTCTGCGCCGCGGTGAACACATCGACAAGCTTGTAGTGCTGGTGGATCATTCCGATTCCGTAGGAATAGGCATCTTTCGGAGAACGGATGGCGATCGGCTTCCCGTCCGCGAGGATTTCGCCTTCGTCGGGTTGGTAGATACCGGCCAGCATGTTCATGAGCGTCGTCTTGCCGCTTCCGTTCTCGCCAAGGAGGGATAGGATCTCACCCCTTCTGATTTCTAGATTGATGCCGTCGTTGGCAACAACCTGACCGAACCGTTTGGTTATACTACACATCTGTATTGCACAGTTGTTCTGCACCGCTTTCTTCCTTTTCATTGAATTAAGATGCAAAAACCGACCCCTGGGTCCAAGTCAGTACGGCGTTCATGATATCACAGTTGATTACGGATACAAAGGAAAAAACGACAAATTGCAACAAAAAAACACCTTGAGAAACTGACGCCCGGCACATGTGTCGGCAGAGAATCTTCCGGCCTCTTGCCCAAAACCGCCTTGTCGCCCATACTTGCCCGCAGGAGTCTGTATGAAAGAGGAGATCAAGAAAACCAACGCCATGCGCATCCTGGAATCGCTTGGCATCGACTACGAAGTACGGACGTACGAATGGGACGACGAGCATCTGGACGCCGTCCACGCATCGGAGGCGGCGGGTCTGGAGGCGGAACAGGTGTTCAAGACCATCGTCATGAGGAACATCAGAAACGAAGTCTTTGTCTTCTGCCTGCCGGCGGAATTCGAAATCAGCCTGAAGAAAGCCCGGGCGGTGACAGGCAGCAAGGATATCGACCTGATCAAGACATCGGAACTCCTGCCGTTGACAGGCTATGTGCGCGGAGGATGCTCTCCTCTGGGAATGAAGAAAAAGTACCCTACCTATATTGAAGAGCTCGCGCTGCTGCAGGACTACATATTCGTCAGTGCCGGCCAGCGGGGTGTCCAGCTGAAAGTATCCCCGGATGACCTTGCGAGAGCGACCGACGCGATATTCGCCGACTTCACGTGACAGGTCATGCCGCCTTCGGAGTCAAGAATGCCGCGTCTGGCTGGTGAAGTATCTCCTGACCCGTCTGCTCAAACCAACCGCGCCGAGGAAAACCGCCAGAGCTGATGCGGCGATCCAGAGAGGTCCCGACCAACCGAACGCCCAGACGCCGGTCGCATGCCGGACAGCCAGCACCTCCCCGGTTCCGACCGCCAGACAGGCGATGCAACCGAACGACAGAATAAAATCGGCCATCGGAAAATCCCCGTACCGGAATATCCGGATGCGAAGCGCCAGAACGGAGAACGACAGGACGATCAAACACGCCACAGGCAGTGCCACGGGAAGGAACCAGGAAGAACCCGAAGAACGGTAGTCAACCAGTGACAGGAATGCAAGAATCGTTGGAAACTGGATCGTAAGAACCAGCGGACGCTTCCGGACGGGCAGAAAATACGGCAGAACAAGCAGAATCCATCCGAGGGCCAGCGCCGAGCAGGTCAGGATCGTCCACCCATATCCGCCAAGATGAACGCCAAGCATCCCGATGAACAGGAAGGAAATCGAAATCCAGCCTGTGGCGATCCATCGATAGGAAAACGGGAAAGCAAGCAAGACGGCGCCATACAGCGTCCCGGCGACCACGCTCGACATCGGAACGAACCAGTCGGCTCCCGAAGGTACCAGCGAGAAACCAAGAACCGCCAACGCCACGAAAGAAAGTCCGAACAACAGTTCCAAAGCTCCTTTGCGTTTCTTGTCCAGCCCCCATCGGTTCCGACCGTCCGAAGCAACAGGAACGGGGAACATCGGCTCGCTTTCCGCTGCCCGGCTCCCTTCGGTACCGGCGGAGTGCGAATCAGGAGGAAGTAGGACCGAAGTCCCGCATAGCGGGCAGACGGAAGCATCAGGGGGCAGTTCCACCCCGCATTGTACACAATAGGGCATCAGGCACGCTCCTTCCCGACGGTTCCGACCGTCCTGTTCGTCTGAATCTTGACATGGAGGCCACGGCGAACCAGATCGGTGAAGAACAGCCGCTCAACCTCTGCGTCGTCCGCAAGAAAACTCGTAAAGTTCACCATGATATCATCCTTGAAACCGATGACGGCGCAGGATATCTTGTTCAACTTGCTCGGAGAAAGAAAGAAGTCGCAACGTCGGACAAACGCCGCCATGGACTGCGGAATATCGATCATTCCAAGATTGGAGAGGACGGAACTGTACAGATCGTCGCCCAAGGAATCGGAAAGCAATTTGAACAGAGGCCGCTTGACGATATTGGGAACGAAACGGAGAAAACGGCTTCGCTCCCCCCCTACGTTCCGCTTCATCTGGCTGATCAATGCACGACGCTCGACCTTGAGCTTCAACTGATGATGTACGATCGAAACAATCTCATCAAGCGAATACTCGCCATGGGACGGCTCGATGCCCACCGTGGCGAACAGCGTGAAGTTACGCATCGTCCGTGCTCCGAATACGTTCCTCAGATTCACAGGAATGGAAAGCCCCACGGTTTTGCGAAAACGACGACGGGGGACGCGGTCCGCCTGAAGACGTCGGATCGCATCGATGAGCACCGCCGCCAGATATTCGGTCACCGTAGCGCCTGCCGCTTTGGCAAGCTTTTTGAGCTCACATGCGGAAATGGTGCCGGAAATTACCCGCACCGCATCGGTCAATGGCTTGTCGGACGAGAGATGGAACGCGCTCTTTTCGTTCGGCGTCGAAGAAACTTCCGGGTCGTACAAGCCTTGGAACGGATCGGAGAACTCATCGGGTTCGACGGCGTCCGACAGCCGGGGGACATCGGGACATTGCGCGTCCGTCCCGAAGGCCAGCTGCAGATAGCGGCCGACCAGCATCTTCAGGAATACCATTCCTCCGGTCCCGTCGGTCAAGGCATGGAAAAATTCGATCGCGATGCGACGCTCGGAACAAAACACCTTGAACAGATATCCGCCCGTCCCTTTCCTGTCGAGCCGGCCGCAGGGATAGGATGATTCCGGGAACACGCGCACCGGGGCGTCGCATGGAGTCAGATAGTACCAGAAGAACCCTTCATGGAGGGCGACTTTGAAATACGGAAGCCGATCGAGGACCTCATCCAAGGCCTGCGAAAGCAGGACGGTATCCACCGGGACATCGAGATCCATCGAGACTCTGAACGTATTCGCATTGAACCGTGCCTCGGTCGGAGGATAGATGATCGCGGAGTTGTCCAACGGGATGAAGCCCTCGGGAACGTAGCTCGAGATTTTCAAATCTCCACCTTGCCCACCTTGCTAACGGGCATCGTTGCGGACTCCTCGCTTGTAGAACGGCGTCCGCACCAGCGCCGCACGTTTTCGTTTGCCATGGATCTCGATGTCCACTGTATCGCCGAATTTCAATGCGGTGGATCTGTCGATCAGCACATAACCGCAGAACTTGTCGAGCGTCGGGCTCTTCGCACCGCTGGTAACGAATCCGATCTCACGATCGCCTAGGAACACAGGGTAACCGTGTCTCGGAACCCCTCCGTCCAGCATCTCTATGCCGCGAAGCGACCTTGGAATCCCGTCCTGCTGCTGCTTGAGCAATGCGTTCCTACCACAGAAATCCGGCTTCTCAAGCTTGACGAACACGGACAGGTTCGCTTCCAGAGGTGTAATCGCATCGCTGATCTCATGGCCGTACAGCGGCAACTTCGCTTCCATTCGCAACGTGTCGCGTGCTCCGAGCCCGCAAGGGACGAGACCGTACGTCTCACCAGATCGCAACAGAGCGCTCCACAGCGTCACACCGTCCTTCGCCGCGCAGTAGAGTTCGAATCCGTCCTCTCCGGTATAGCCGGTCCGGGAGACAAGGCATGGAACGCCGGCGACCAGAAGATGCCGTTCGAACCGGAAGAAACCGAGGTTCCCCACATCCGGTAGCAATGAGGACAGGATATCCTGGGCGCGCGGTCCCTGCAAGGCCAGCTGAACCGTCTCCGCCGAGATATCCCGGATGGAGGGAGTCGAGCTTCCGTCGCAGGCGCATGGATTACCCTGTATCATCCAGTCCAGATCCTTTTCCACGTTCGCGGCATTCATGACCACCATGTACTCGGTCTCTGAAAAACAATAGACGATCAGGTCATCGACTACGGTTCCCGAAGGGTAGCACATCAAAGTGTACATCACTTGGCCGGGAACCATCGATGCAATATCGTTGGTGCACAACCAGTTCAAGTACTCTTTCGCCGAACTGCCGCTGACCATGCACTCCCCCATGTGGGAGACATCGAACAGCCCAGCGGCCGTCCGTACCGCCTGATGCTCGGCGATGATCCCGGAAGCAAAATTCACCGGGAGCTCCCAGCCGCCGAAGTCGGTCAACTTAACGCCAGGGACATTCCCGTAGGCTGCGAACAATGGGGTTCTTTTCATGTTTTCTTCCCTATTTTTTTCCGACATGCTTCGCATCATCGGGAGACAGCGATCACCTCGATCTCCACCTTGACATCCTTCGGCAGTCTAGCGACTTGAACCGCCGACCGAGCAGGAAGGATACATTCCTCGAAATATGTAGCATACACGTCGTTGACGGTGGCGAAATCGTTCATATCCTTGAGGAATACAGTGGCTTTCACCACTTGGGAGAGCGAACTGCCGGCCGCAAGCAGCACGGCCTTGATGTTCTCGAACACCTGCCTGGCCTGTTCAGCCGCGGAACCTTCCACGACGACGCCGGTCGCGGGATCTACAGGAATCTGTCCGGAGGCGAAGACGAACCCTCCGGCCGATACCGCCTGACTATATGGTCCGATGGCCGCCGGAGCGGCGTTCGTAGCAATCTGTTTCTTTTCGTACATACTGACACCTCGAAAAATGATGATACATCAACAGTACCCCGAACCTTCGGTTCTTGCAATGGCAAACTCGATGACTTTCCGGAATACTCCATCGTTTTTCATCTGAAAGACGATGAAATTCTTTCGTACATCACGTCTTCGTGATATAGTTCCTCCATGAACATGTTGGCGGTATATGGAAGCCCGAGACATTTCGGAAATTCTACATTCCTGACAAAAGAATTCATAGCGGAAGTGGAACGGAAGATTCCGTCGGCGACGGTCTCCGAAGCGGAGCTCAGCAGGCTTGACGTCGGCGGTTGCACAGGATGCGACGGCTGCCGGCGCAATGGCGGCGTCTGTATCCGGAACGACGACATGGGACAGCTCTACGACCGTTACACGGAGGCCGACACGCTCGTGTACTCGTCGCCTGTGTACTGGTGGGGGATCAGTTCCCAGCTCAAGGCGTTCATCGACAGGCTCTACGCGCTCGACCTCGAGGCACACAAAGGAAAGAAACTCTACGTGATCGCGGTGGGGGCGGACGAGACGAACGGTGTCCAATACGAATTGATCCGCAGGCAATTCGTCGAAATCTGCGAATATTGCTGCATTGACTTCGTCGGCTACCTTCCCGTGAGCGCCGACGATGAACGTCCGGCGAAAGATAACAAAGAAGCGATCGAATGCGCGCGATCACTCTATAGGGGGTAGGCCATGCCCAAGGATATCCGGATCATCACGACAGGGGGGACATTCGATAAGCTGTACGATGAAATCAGCGGGGAATTGACGTTCCGACAGTCACAGCTGCCGAGGATACTCCGACAGACTCGCTGCACATTGAGAATCGAACTCGAAGGTCCGCTTGCGATCGACAGTCTGTACATGAACGAAGAACAACGTCAGTCGGTGGCCCAGCGGTGCATTGCAAGTCCCGAGCACAGAATCATCGTCATCCATGGAACAGACACCATGACGAAGACGGCCCAAGTCGTTGCGAAACGCCTTGCGCCGGAAAACCGCTCCACCATCGTGTTCACTGGCGCCATGGTTCCCTACTCCCTGGAGAATTCCGATTCGGTCTTCAACCTCGGCTGCGCGTTCTCGGCAGTGCAGCTGCTTCCTCCCGGGGTCTATATCTGCATGAGCGGAAAGATATTCACCTGGGACAACGTCAGAAAGAACAAGGAACTTGGAATCTTTGAAGAGCTCAGGCCAGTTTCAGGAGTTTCAGGATAGCTAGCGGGGAGTCGGCGACTCCGACGACTCCTCGTTCTTCCGATAGATCGACCCCTCGGGGAAAGCCGAACCCATAGTCGACAGCCAGCATGTCCACCCCGGCTTCCTGTGCTCCTTTCAGATCATGGAGCGTATCCCCGATCATCAGCGCGCAGGATTTGTCCGCGACGCCTAGCCGCTCCAAGGAAAGATCGATGATCTGCGCTTTCGTCCGTTGCCCTCCGGTATCGGCGCCCACGACCACATCGAAATATGGAGCCAGGCCGAAATACTCCAGCACTTCCGTGGCAAGCCGCTCGTACTTGAGCGTTGCCACCGCAATTTTCATACCATCCGCTTTCATTATCCGAAGCACGTCGATGATCCCGTCGTATACGTTCGCCATGAACCGCCCCTTCTCGTCATACCGCTTGCGGTAGATGACGCAGGCTTCGTCGATCAGCGAGTCTTCGAGGCCGCAGGCGACCTTGAAGCATTCCTTCAACGGAGGTCCTACGAATTTGCGGAGCTGCTGGTCCGGGACCGAGGGGAATCCGAGTTCATTCATCGTATAGTTCGCCGTATAGAAGATCCCGGGGGATGTATTCATCAGCGTGCCATCCAGATCGAACAGAAAAGTGGAATACATGAAGCCTCCAATTTTGGGGGGAATCAAATCAGTGATTACGGATAGTCCGTTCCATCCATGTTTGCAGCAAGCCGTTTGATGCTATGACATCGCATTCCATGTCGGAAAAAGGCAAGGAATCATTAGCCGGAGCTATCGTTCCTCCGGCTTCTTGCAAGATTGCCATTCCTGCGGCGATATCATAATATCCTAGGAACCGCTCATAGTATCCATCGAGCCTGCCTGCGGCGATATAGCTAAGCTCCAGCGCCGCGGAACCGAAGCTCCGCAGGTCGCTGGTCGCGAAGAATATCCGTTCCATCGTCGCAAAGTATTCTCTTGCACTGTCATGCCTGCGATGGGGAGGAACGCAAACCAACAGCGCTTTGCCGGGGTCGGATATCGATGAGACTGCGAGCCGATGTTCGCCACACCATGCGCCCAGTCCTTGCGCCGCATGGAACAGTTCCTTCTGTCGGGGGTTGTACACCACTCCGACCAGCGGCTTGAACGGTTCCAGCTCCCAAGCGATGCTGACCGTATAGTTCGGCAAACCACGGAAAAAATTCGTAGTTCCATCGATTGGATCGATGATCCATCTTCCTGCGGATCCGCCACGTTCTTCCGCACCGCCCTCTTCCCCGAAGAACCGTTCATCGGGAAAGAATTTTCTCAGATGCTCGATGATCAACCGCTCGCTTGCTCCATCGGCGCTCGTCACATAGTCATTGTCGTGTTTTTCCTTGATTTCAAGGGATGACGAGCTTTCCTGCTCAAGCAGAAACGCTCCCGCTTTGTTCGCCGCTTCAATTGCGGCGATGAGATGTTCTTCAATTTCCATGCGTACGCCTTTCCATGAGTCTATCGCCCAGATTGACCACAAGTTTCCAATCAGGCACAGAGAATTCGCTTTGCCTCAGCGTCAGTTCCTTCGCATCCATCAGAATCCCAGCGTTATTGTATGTCAGGTGCAGGGTATGCCAACTAGATCTGCCTTGGATGTACATGATCGCGGCAACATTGTTCCGGCGGGAAATCTCCCGCAATGCATCGACATGAGGCATGCACAGCACGATCGTCAGGCCAAGATCCTGCAAAGTGAACATCTTGTCCTTTCCATCGACACACTGCATCGTTTTTGCTTCATCGATCAAGCCGGCTACACTAGTCATGAAACCAACGCCTTTCGCTGCACAGGCGGCACCGAAAACTGTTTCCTTTTTTCCGAGGGTATGTAGGATATCCTGAATCAATTTCGGAACGATTTCCGGTTCCTGTTGGATTTCCGGTTCCTGTTGGATTTCCGGTTCCTGTTGGATTTCCGGTTCCTGTTGGATTTCCGGTTCCTGTTGGATTTCCGGTTCCTGTTGGATTTCCGGTTCCTG
>Ga0172377_10001160_pt1 | contig 26120 bp, 12 predicted proteins | sample Pumphouse3metaG_FD_119749 | JGI IMG/M metagenome (GOLD analysis project Ga0172377, IMG submission 119749) | Leachate microbial communities from a municipal landfill in Southern Ontario, Canada - Pumphouse #3 metaG | ecosystem: Engineered > Solid waste > Landfill > Unclassified | place: Canada... | reverse complement strand
TCAAATTGATTCATCGAGTGAATCAATTTGATTCACTTTGTGTTTCAATTTGTTTCACATATGCATAAAGTCTTTTTTGCTTGCATTGTCGTGTGGAATGACGATAGAAATGACTAGGCAAAGTTCTGAATTTTGCATGTTTCATGTCTGTCTGAGCCATCTTTTTATTGATAAAAGGCTGCTGTATAAGATAATAAATAGTCTGAAAATTGGTTATATAGGTATATAAATGATTTATTCTTAGGATATGAAATTTCACGTTGTAGTTATTAGTCTAGGATTGTTCTTGTTTTCAGTAAATGTAAGGGTGGTCGCCCAAAGTCCCAATAAATATAGTCAAAGGCTGAAGACCTATAATCTTCCGAAAAATAAAATCTATCACAAGGGATGGATAGACTATAATAAGAATGGGAAGAAGGATGTCTATGAAGATGTTCAGGCAAATCTTGACGACCGTATCAATGATCTGTTGAGTCAGATGACCATAGAGGAAAAGACCAATCAGATGGTTACGCTCTATGGTTATAAACGTGTGCTCAAGGATGACCTCCCAAATCCCTCATGGAAGCAGGAACTTTGGAAGGATGGTATGGGTGCTATCGACGAACATCTCAATGGATTCATACAATGGGGTGTGCCTCCCTCTGACAACGAATGGGTGTGGCCAGCTTCCAAACATGCGTGGGCACTCAATGAGGTACAACGTTTCTTCATTGAGGAGACACGTTTAGGTATTCCTGTAGACTTTACCAACGAGGGCATTCGAGGAGTTGAAAGCTTCAAGGCAACTAACTTTCCCACCCAACTCGGGTTGGGAGCGACCTGGAATCGTGACTTGATTCATAAAGTGGGACAGATTACAGGTCGAGAGGCTAGGCTGCTAGGCTATACCAATGTGTATGCTCCTATATTGGACGTGGGCCGTGATCAACGGTGGGGACGCTACGAAGAGGTCTATGGCGAGAGCCCATTCTTGGTGGCTGAGTTAGGTGTTGAGATGACCAAAGGTATGCAAACGGATCATCAGGTAGCCGCCACGGGCAAACACTTTGCTGCCTATAGTAACAACAAAGGTGGGCGAGAGGGCATGGCTAGAGTGGACCCACAGATGTCGTTGCGCGAGGTTGTCAATATCCATATGTACCCATGGAAGAGGGTAATCAGAGACGGTGGACTGCTGGGAGCCATGAGTTCTTACAACGACTACGACGGAATTCCCATCCAGGGAAGCTATTTATGGCTCACCGAAATCCTCCGCCATCGATTCGGGTTCAAAGGATACGTTGTGTCTGACAGTGATGCCTTGGAATATCTTTTCTCCAAACACTCTACGGCCGCAGACATGAAAGAGGCAGTTTTTCAGGCTGTTATGGCTGGTCTTAATGTGCGTTGCACCTTCCGTTCGCCCGATTCGTTTGTTCTTCCGTTACGTGAATTGGTGAACGAAGGGCGCATTCCAATGTCTGTTGTCAATGATCGGGTGCGCGATATACTGCGAGTGAAGTTACTCACAGGTATCTTTGACCGTCCTTATCAGATGGATTTACAGGCTGCCGACGCTGAGGTCAATGGAAAGAAAAATCAGGAGACAGCCCTCCAAGCATCACGCGAATGCCTTGTGTTGCTAAAGAATCAGGGCAAGGCCCTTCCTCTTAATAGAGACAACCTTAAGAAAATCGCAGTGTGTGGACCCAATGCCGATGATGCATCTTATGCCTTGAACCATTATGGTCCTCTGGCTGTCGATGTTAAGACGGTATATGAAGGCATTAAGGACAAGGTGGGAAAAAATGTTGAAGTGACCTATACCAAGGGATGTGATATTGTTGATCAACATTGGCCAGAGTCCGAAATCATCGATTATCCCTTAACTACTGAGGAGCAACAGGAGATTGACAAGGCCGTAGAACAAGCTAAGCAGAGTGATGTTGCCATCGTAGTCCTGGGCGAGGATGGCAGGACTTGTGGCGAAAACAAGTCGCGATCGTCCATAGATTTGGCCGGACGGCAGTTGGATCTGCTCAAGGCGGTCTATGCTACAGGCACACCTGTTGTGCTTGTTCTGATCAATGGTCGTCCGCTATCTATCAACTGGGCCGATCGGAATGTACCTGCCATCCTTGAAGCTTGGTATCCTGGTTCTCAGGGCGGTACTGCTATTGCCGACGTTCTCTTCGGCGACTACAACCCTGGAGGCAAATCGACCGTAACATTCCCTAAGTCAGTTGGTCAGATTCCTTTCAATTTCCCATCCAAGCCCTCTGCTCAGGTCGATGGAGGAAACACTTTAGGTCTGACGGGCAATGCTTCTCGTGTGAATGGCGCACTCTATTACTTTGGTCATGGTATTAGTTACACGGACTTCAAATATTCCAATTTGCGATTGTCTTCCAAGGTCATCGCACCCACAGATTCCATCATCGTGTCATGCGATATTACCAACACCGATCAGATGGAAGGTGACGAGGTGGCTCAACTCTACACCCACGATGTACTGAGTTCTGTGACTACCTACGAAAAGAATCTACGTGGATTTGAGCGAATTCACTTGGCGCCAGGAGAGACTAAAACAGTTAGTTTCAAGCTTGTGCCCGAGAATTTGCAACTACTTGACAAAGATTTCAAATTGGTGGTTGAACCTGGAGACTTCAAGATTATGGTTGGCTCGTCGTCAGAGGATATTCGTTTGACCGACACATTTAACGTAAGCGGTGATGACGGAAGTAGGAGCAACGTTGCTTCGCTGCCCTTCTCTATGGTGGCTCAGCCTATATCTTCATCACTCCAGTATCTTACAGACGGCAATCCTAGTACCTTTTGGACGGCGGAGAAGGACAACTCGTTGACCATATCGGTGCCAGCGACAGAGAAGACCAATGCTTTGACCTTCGTGTGGGCAGATAGTTCGACTCCCGATGCTGAGTTTGTGGTACAAATATCAAGTGGTGGTGGTCAATTTCTTGATGCTTATACCGGCAAAATATCGGGTCAGAAATATACGCTTAATATCAATCGCTCGGGTGTGAGTGACATTCGACTGATTTGCAAGCAAGGTAAGCTTAATGTTAGTGAGGTAATAGTTGACAAGTAATCACATATCCATTTCATATAACTAAAGCGGTGGAATAGATACCAAGTCTATTCCACCGCTTCGTTTATTATGTTCAATACTGATTCCATCGAATGTTCTTTGAAGCAAAAACCAGCTAAATTGTTACTTAGATGTTTTACAAGAAAGACATTGTAAATGAGTATTTCATCGCTCGAATTATGTTTCTTTCTGATATGATTAGTCTGTAATTTCGACGGCGAGGGGTGAAGCCAACGCACTCATATAGCTATCAATCTCTGATTGCCACATTTGCTGATTTCTTACTCCTGATTCAGTCCATCCTGCTCCAAAGTAATAGGTGATCTTCTGATTTGGTTGAATAGTCATCTCGCCAATGGCGTGACCAGCTATTCCTGCGTTAGGATTGGCATCTGGAAGCAGTCTAGTGTTTACGGCGTTATATGGGAACAAGACAGCCACATAAATCTGAAAATTATGTCTTACAGGACTATCTGTTGGATCGGCATATTGTACAAAATTATTGCCTAGACGCAGGCTGGTAGTGTCGTCAGAGTGAATGACAAAGCCAGAACAGAACTTTGAAGGCTTGGCAAGATGCTCATACCACACCGTTATTCGGTTGAAGTAGCTCCCTTTGTCAAGACTTACAAGACGGTGCTCGACTACATTCTTCTGACCATTTATTGTCATTGGCTGGTAGACAAACTCTGCTTCGAATCGCAATGGCCCATTGTCAAGGATTCTATAACGCTGATAACAGTAGGGCATAATGATGCTGTCGCCCAGCATTAAGGCGGGAGTACCACAGCCTAAGGATGGTCCAACATTGTAACAGTCTAAACCATTGCCATGGTCAAGATGCAGAGAATTCTCCCGTTTCACGGAGTCTGCCTGGGCGGTAAGGCCCTGCTGTCTCAGCGTTTTCTCCTCTTGGTTTGCCTCAAAAACACGTTTGTAGCGATCGGCAACAACCAATTTGGATACGGATTTGAGCCACACGTCAAATCCATAGGATTTCTCGCCTGTGCGCTGAAGGGCAGGACCATAGGCACGATAAGCCGTCAAGTCGTTCTCCCAAGTGAAGTCATCAACCCTCCATGCATAGAGATGACCTTCTGCAAAACTCTCAAAGTTTTTTGGAACACCACCAGATACCTCATAGGTCATGCTGCCAAGAGGACGTACCATGGCTTCAACGAGGAGTAGACTATCAGCTGTTAGCTGGTATGACTCTTGCAAACCATCGGGATTGTGTACGAGAATAGGACTTCCAAAAGGAAGTTGAAGTCGATTGTAAACCTGACGAGCATCAATGGAAACGATTTCTCGTCTTTGTATCTGAGATTTGTTTTTCACTGTGACATGAATGGTCTTTGCCACTGATGAGACAGAGAGAAAAAAGCTTAGTGCCAGTGTAAAGATATATTTTTGGGATAATCTGTTATTGCTTATCATATGATTCAACCCGTTTGCCATCGTGGGAAGATGATGTATTATTTGTTATAAGGAATGATATTGCCCAGCATCTTTTGCTGATACCATGGGTCATCAATATCTTTCAGCAACTTACCGAGTTCTTGGCACAATTGATTGTAATCGGCTTTACGCTCTTCTGGTGCGATGTTGCACATTTGATAGGGATCGGCTTGGTCGTCAAAGAAAAGGGTTTTCACAAGGTTTTTATTCTTATTCAGGTAAAAAGCTAAAGTGTAGCGCAATGTCTTTATGCCACGTGCTGATGGGAAATAGTCAATTACGGTGCCGTCCTCAGCTTTCTTTCCGTCAATATTCTGGATATAAAGGGCTGAATGCGGAGCTGCAACCTTTGAATTTTTATCAAGCAATATCGATGAATAGTTTTTTCCTTGAACTGTCTTTGGAATTTTCTTTCCTAATCCTGATAACCCAAGAAGGGTAGGCATGATGTCGGGTGAAGACAACATGGTACTGGTGTCAACTCGAGGCTGAATCTTATTAGGATAACGAATCAGGAAAGGAACATTCATTGCCTCGGTGTATGGGGAATTCTTGGGGTCGTCCGTACCTTGGCTGCACATAGTCTCACCATGATCGGATGTGAAGATGACAATGGTGTTATCGTCTAGTCCTGCCTTACGTATGGCCTCTAGAATGTGTCCGAAGGCTTTATCAACTCCCGTGACAGAGGCAAAGTAGTAGGCAGCCGATTTTGACTTATCCATCGTCCGATTTGCATTGTCTCGGACGAGTAGACTGTCTATAGGCATGTCCTTGTAAAGGTCGTAGTCCTCTTCCATGCAATCGTTAAGCGAACGATAGGGACTGTGTGGAGGATTCATACTCACCATTAGAAAGAATGGTCGCGATGAGTCTCTTTCGTTATTCTTGTTGAGAATGTATTCTGCAGCCTTGTTGGCTTCATGGATAGGGGACCACTCATGGGGCTCATGCTTGACGCCATTGTTATCCCAATAATGAGGATTCTTGTGCTCGTCAAACGTCCCATAGGAGTACCAATAGTTGAATCCATGCCTGCGACTCTTAGGAGTGAAGGCATCCCATACAGGATTGCTGTCTTCTACGTAATGTCCAGGGTTGTTGGGGTCGTTCTTTTCGGGTCTGTCTGCGTGAAGTTTTCCTATGTATCCACAGTCATATCCTGCTGTCCTAAATACATCGCTCATGCATTTTGTCTCAGGGCGGATATAGCTGAATGGGCGAACGGATGTGCAATTGAGCGATACTCCACTACGATTAGGATACATTCCGGTAAGTAAACTGCCCCGATGTGGACTGCTTAATGGGAAATTACTTTGTGCTTCAGTAAGCACCATTGATTGCCGGGCAAACTTATTAATGTTTGGCGTATGAGTGGGATCTCCTCTGAAATTCACATGTTCAGAAAAGCCTTCCTCTCTCCAGATGCCCATGGCACTGTTACGAAACTGATCTGGAAAAACATAAACGATGTTAGGTCGGGCAATACGTTTGCCCGAAGCTAACATCATTTGTGGGAGCAATCCCACACACAAGACAAACCACAGTTTTTTCATTTCCTTCTATATAAGGCTTCTAAGAAATAATAGTCCGCGTAATTTAACGGAACATCGATTTCATTATTATGTGGAATACTTCCTACAGAATGCATCAACAGAAATCCAGAATTCTTGCCTATTGTTGCCAAATAGTCGGGTGAAGACAATGAGATGAGGATTCTATCAGCTAGATTCGAATATCCATGATCAGGCAAATAACCATCCATTTCGTATAATGCCGAGGCTATGCAAGCAGCTGCAGAGACATCACGCGGCTCATTAGGAATATTAGGAGCATTATAGTCCCAATAAGGTACCAAGTCTGATGGCATATTCTTGTGACGTATCATCAAATTCAATGTCTTGACCGCCTGGTCTAGATATTTCTTGTCATGTGTATATCTGTAGCATACAGTATAGCCATAAACAGCCCAAGCCTGTCCTCTTGCCCAAGTACTTTCATCTGAATAGCCTTGAGCAGTCTGACGATGCAGCACTGCGCCTGTTGCTGGATCGTAGTCCACAACATGATAGCAGCTGGCATCGGGACGGAAATGATTAGCCAAGGTTGTGTTTGCATGAGCTACGGCAATATTCCAGTAGGTGGAATCACCACTAAGACGCGTAGCCTCGAATAATATCTCCAGATTCATCATATTGTCGATAATCACAGGACAAGTCCATCCTTTCTGAGATTGCCATCCCTTGTCCACGTTCCATGACTGAATGATACCAGCTTTAGGACGAAAACGAGTACAGAGTGATTTGGCGGTCTGGATGATTACCTTTTTGTAAGCTTTGGTAGGGTTGATGCGGTATCCATTCAGATAACTGCAGCCAATCATAAAGCCGACATCATGATGCCAGGTGAGATATTGGATTGAGTCGAGTGACTCTGTGAAGCGCTTAGCTTGTTTCTGCCATGACTTATCCCCAGTCAACTGGGACAGATACCACAACGATCCAGGAAAGAACCCAGAGCACCAATCGTCACCTGGGATTAACACCAGCTTGCTCAACTTGTCCATTGTCTTAGGATTGTTGATCTTTCCAGACCGTCCCAGTTTGTCAAGCATAAGTGAATACTGACGTGAAGCAAAAGTAATATCATCGTTGACGATATTTGTCATGTCCTTGCTGCTGCCCATACACAAAATGGGGAACATGAAGGCAACGGTCAATGATATGAATGTCTTCTTAATTTCCATGTTTTGTTATCGATTTAATATGGTGTTATAACTGAGCCCATCCTTGCAGATGAAGCGGATGGTTGTGGCTTGACTGGTTTGCTCCACAAGCTTGATATTATCCGTCTCGGTGACATTCCACTTGCCCAACAAGGTTACAGTCACTGGAATCTCCATGCTGGGGTTGTCAATCCATGGTCTTCCGTAGATGCTTCGCTCGACTCTTTTACCGTCCTTGTAGACGTCATCGCTAGGGCCTCTGTAAAATGCAAGGTCAGGTTGGGTCACGGTAAGGGCAAGCTTCTTTGCTCCGTATGGACGAATCATTACCAGACACGTTGTGTCAGTCTTTTGCAATGGTCCCTCTACGAAATTCTTCTCAGGGGTCTCGAAGATGACATAGGAGTAGGTCTGCGTTGGGATAGACTGAACGATATGAGCGTTACGATCCTTCTCTATGACCCTATACGTTGGACTTGTGGCAAAGCTAGCCAACTTTTCGGTTGTCGTCTGGGGAAGCACTGCGTATTCATAGGAAGCGCCTTGTGGAGCTTTACCGTGATTGATATACAATGAAGCCCATTGCCCTTGGGTAGGCTCGTCAGTGTCTTCTGTTCGTGATGTTTGATTCACCAATCCGGTGAATGTCACCTTTTCTGGAGTATAGTAACCTGTTCCAAGATTATCTATCCAAGTCTTGTCGTTGGCCTTATAGTTACTCCAATATGACTTGGCAGCATCGTCTGTTGCAGCCATCTGGAAGATTGTAGTCTCAGTATCGTTGTTTTTATTGATATTTTCGATGTCTGAGCCTAAGCAAACGATTACGTTATCAAAGAAATGATACGACTTGCGAGCACGCATGGAGCCATTGTACTTGTCATGTTCGTGAAGCTTCATTCCGAAGTTACCGTCTTTTCCAAGTTGTGACAATCCACCGGCGAAGGCTTCATCCGAATATAACATTTCCTCGACGCCAGAAGAGATATCGACATTACGTATCTTTGCCTTTAAGTCTTCGTAAGGCAGGTGGATATATGTGGCTCCAGGCATACGGTTCCAATCAAATCCGGGTTGAACCCATCCACTGCTGAGTGGCGTTACCTCCTGACCTTGAGGAGCCGTTAATAGTTGCATGGTTCCATAGCTTAAATATCTGCCATATAGGTTCTCGCCAACATAATGCTCAGCTCCCCAGAGATAACGACTGGTTCCATGAACTATAGCAGACCAGTTGTTGCGACGTTGAACAGAAACACAAGCATAACCTAATGCCATGTTTCCCTGTGGATCCGATTCAGCTACGACGCCTTTTTTCTTGAAATTGTTGTAGATTTTCTTGTCGAGTGAGGACTTCGGAGCAGTCATCAGGCGCATATATACCGCAGCCATGTCTGGATCGAAGTCATTCTTTCCATCAGGCGTTCCAGCAAGAGCCATATAGGCATAATGTGTAGGGGTAAGCTGTCCTTTACCGTCTGGATGCCTTCCAGACATTGATAGTGGGAAGCTTGTCTTGTTGCAATAGAAGCGCATGGCAAGCAAAACATTCTTGACTGTTTGATGAGCTAGCTCGCTAACTGCAAATTCGGTACCGCTAACGATGTATATCATTTGTGTGGCGCCATTTAAACCGCCTATTGCGTAAGCAGGGTAGTTATTGCAATGGTGATAGGCAGAACCATCAACCTTGAAGGCATCGCGAAGACCTACTGCTGGTCTGCTGCCCCAATCAAGCCATCTTGAACAAGAACGGAGATAGCGCACCTTCTCAGGTGAATCATCCATCAGAAGGATACTCCCCATACAACCAATTGAGGCTGTGTTGAAAGTGTCCATGTCTATGCCAGTAGTTGTGGGCTTTTGATAGAGTTCATTCACTTGCGAATACCAAATCATGGTCTGCTCTGCCTCCTGAAGCTTGCCGGCTTCTTTAAGCGCATCCTTCATAAGGAAGTAAGCAATATACATGCTTCGCATGCTATAGCCATAGTGATGAATGTTTCCCCAACATGAGCCATAGGTCACACCCTGGTCGGTGATATGGTCATACATGAGCATAAACATCGACTTCAGCTTTTCCATATCAGCTACTTCAGTGGCATTGTTGTAACCAATGGCAATTCTTTCCATTAGCCTGAAGTAGTCGTTCATCTCGAAACCGGTACGTGTGAGGATTTCCTTGTCCCAATTAGGGATCATTCGCTCGTAAGCCTCAGCATGGCGAACAAACCAAATGGGCTGTCCAGTTACACGGCCGTTCTTCTCTTTGATGTTGTATTTTTTGAGCTGTTGCTGCAACTCTTGCATCTGTTTAGGATAGAACTTTGCTGGCGTATAGATGATCGAACGGAAGCGATCTTCCATCAATTTGATTTCCTTACGCTGATTGTCAGTAACAGGAGACAAGGCGATATCAGGCTTTATCTGATTGTTGCGCATGATAATCAGCCAATGATTATCTGTATCCTTGTTGACGAATGGTACTTGAAGGTCTGCAGTCTGCTGTCTTGGATCAACCTTGATGGCAGTGATGAGATGGTCAATATAGAGTTTTCCTTTCACATTTGGAGCCACAACCTTGATCTCGTTCATGCCGGTCTCAGGCGTTCCCTCCATGTCTCGTTCGTAGCAAACCCACGCACCCCTCCATCCTTTGAAGTTAATGTTGAAAGGAAAGGATGTGCATAGTTTTCCGTTTTTATAGAATTGGAAACGAATTTGCTTATCAGCGATAGGGTTTTCATTATATACCCATACAATAAAGGCAGACAAATAGTTGTCTCGATCTCCCTTAATATGAGGTTCAAACTGCAAGTCCTTTTTCAGACTAAGCGTAGCGCTAGGCTGAAAAGTCCAAGCTAAAGATTTTTCTCCATTCTTGTAATGGTCATTCGATAATGCAACCGATGACTTGTCTGCAGAGATGTATGACAAATCCTTCTTGTCCTCGAATGAGAACATGCGCGGGTCGTCATAGAGCTGAGCAAAGCTACCCACCGTTGGCACTAGTAGTGCAACAACGGTGGAAAGTCTAAGAATAAAATGTTTGTACATGAGCTACTCTACCACCTTAATGTTGAGTTCGCGTATTGTGCGAGATTCTGCTTTATAGTTGCTGTTGGTAGCAAGGAATGTGGCTTTGTAGGTTCCGACTTGATTATAGGTATAGGTATAGGCATCTAGTCTCTGTGTGATATTCTTGACGGCTGTGCCAGCATCGGGTGAGCTAGCGTTAGCCATAATGAGGTCGGATACAAGCCAACTATACTTCAACGCCTTTCCGGTATTCGAACTATGGATGAAGAAATTACCAGTAGCAGCATCTTTTAGGTTCCAAATTCCTGATGTGTTGTTCGTTACAGTACCATACTCTTTGTTAGTCGAGAGTGATGTCTGATCATCTAAATTGAAGTGGGCCATCATGTTGACTGGTGTCAAGCCGAAGTTACCCGCATAAAGAGTGGAGGTTGAACCATCCTTCATGGTGTTTACAATCTTCATGTCGACGATATACACCTTTGGCTGTGATGCGGAATTGTCCTTAGCTTGATATTTCAAGGCAATGGCGAAGCGACTGCCGAGGTACGAAGCGAGGTCCACCTCAAAGCTAACTGCTTTGGCGGCTGTACCTGGTGCTTGTGGAAGAGCTGTTGGATCAACCAAGTCTTTCCATGCGTGGCTTTCCACAGTCACAGAGTCGGCGTTGAAATTACTCTTTAGTAAACCTGGGAATGAGTCAGAAATATACATGTGCATCAAGTCAGTGGCTGTTGTTGCATTGCCATATTGATACCAGATAGAGAATTTCAGCTTGGATGATTCAATATCATTTGGATCCACGCGATCACGATCTTTGTAGATGTACTGATGTCCCCGCTCGCCGCTGAAGAATGTCAAGTAATCAGGATCACCTACCAAGTTGAACACCATGGGGCTCCCCTTTTTCACTACAAGTGTATCGCCTACAGTTGTGACGTTCTCGTTAGGGATAATGCTCACATCCAATGCTACACTCTGTTCGAGTTCTGACTGACATCCAGTCAAGGCTACTAGGAACATTGGAACTATATAAAGTTTATGCCATTTCATATTAACAATGTTTTCTTGTTACTGTTATGATTGATGATTACCAGCCTGGATTATTCTTCGTGATCTGGTTGTTGACAGCCATCTCACTTGAAGGAATTGGGAAATAGTTGTAGGCTGAAGATACCTGGAAGTAGGTGTAGGTGTTGCTTGGACCTAAAGTCCAGTTTGTGCCACTCTTTGCTAAAGGTGCAAGTTCATTCATGTTCTTCACGAAATCGCCCCATCTGATAAGGTCGAAGTGACGCGTCATCTCAAAGCAAAGCTCCATACCACGCTCGTCCTTCACTGCTTGTCTGAAGTCTTCTTGAGACAGACCTGAGAGGGCAGTGATGCCTGCACGCTGGCGAACTTCGTTAATGCACTGGTAGGCGAGGGCAGTAGGACCGTTGTTGATCTCGTTCTCGCACTCAGCAACCATAAGAAGCACATCTGCATATCGCAATATCGGGAAGTTGATTGAAGTGAAGTTTTTGTTCTTCTTGTCGGCTTCATACTCGCGGCGCCACTTTCCTGACATACGTCCGTAGTCTGTAGAAGCTGTCTTCTTCTCGCGGTCACCATAAGTTGCGCCTACAGCGGTGATGCCATAGCTGTATGATTCGTTGCCATATTGACTCATTACCTCATTCAACTTGCCAACCTCGAATTCACGTCCATCAACAGCTTGTCCAGCCTTTGATTGAGTATATTTGAACGGTGCGATGCTCCAGTTCATGCGGTTGATGTCTCCATTGCTCTCATAGAGCTGATAGAGCTTAGGTGTGCTCCAGAAGAAGCAATAGCCGTAGCCTGGATCGCCCTTTCCGGTGATACTCACATCATTTGACAAATCAGGAGCCATGATGCCGATAGTATTGCCTGTACGACCTTCAGTACGTGTATCAGTCATGTAGTTACCGGTAAATTCGGCTTCCCAAAGGCTTTCCTTTGCAGTTGAATTATATCGATTTGCACATTGGTCAATGAAGTAGTCCCAGTAGTTGGGAGCAAGACTATGACCCTCGTTCATCACAAGTTTGGCATACTTATTAGCCTCTGTGAAATATGTGATGCTATTGGGATCGGACTGAATGCCGTCACGGAAGTGCTCACCAGCACGAAACATATATACCCTGGCTAACATACCCCAAGCCACAGACTTGGACACGCGTCCTGGTAAATAACCTGTCTCAGCAGCGCTCAATAGATCATTGGCGCTCTCGTCCATCTCTTTGCAGATGAAGTCATAGATCTCATTCTTAGGTGTGCGTGCTTTCTGAAGGCCAACCACCGACTGAGTGGAAGAAGTACTGAAAGGCACGTCACCCCAGCATTCAACAAGGTTGAAGTAATAGAATGCTCTAAGAAACCTAGCTTCTGCTGTCAGCACGCGACGATTGTCTTCGCCCATGTCAGGCACGTTGTTTACTTGTTCCAAGAACGTATTGGCTCTATTGATGCCAGAATAAAGTACGTACCAGAAAGCAGCAACTGCGGGGTCACTTGCATTGGCATTGTTGCACACGATACCAACCTTTGATGGTGAGCGGCCTGGTCCGCCGTAGGCTTCCATATCGTCGCCGCCAGCGAGGTAGAAATAGTCACCGCCATAGAATGCGGTCTGCGTTAGAATGGAGTAAACGCCTCTAAGGAATGATTCTGCTTCCCCTTCATTTTGGAAATAACTGCCAGACGTAGTGTCTGTGGGTTCCTTTTCCAAGAAGTTACAGGAAGAAAGCGACAGCATTGCTGCCAATATGATGATTGATAATTTTAAAACTTTCATAACGTCTTATTAAGTGATTTAGAAACCAAGATTGATACCGAAACTGAAGGTGCGCGCACGTGGGTAGGCCGAGAAGTCAAGGCCAGGTGTAAGAGCGCCTTCTCTGATAGAGACCTCAGGATCGTAACCAGAATAGTTGCTGAAAGTCAATAAGTTTTCTGCTGCGAAGTAAATTCGTAATTGGTCTATTTTTGCTTTGGAGATCAATTGCTTAGGGAAGCTATATCCAAAGCTTAAGGTCTTAAGTCTCAAGAACGAGCCATCCTCAATAATACGAGAAGAGAATACTCGGTTGGAGCTTGAAGTTGTAGCTCTTGGAATGTTGCTTTCGAGATTGTCCATCGTCCATCTGTCAGCATAGCTTGCATATTGGTTCAGGTCGCGTGACTTGTTCCAGCTGCTCTCAAACATAAGCCTGTTCGCATTGAGGATATCGTTGCCATAAGACCATTGGAAGAATATGCTCAGGTCAAATCCGCCATAATAGAAATTATTGGTGAATCCGCCAGTATGAATAGGCATACCGTTACCAATCATCGTTCGGTCTTCATTATCGATGATGCCATCACCATTGAGGTCACGATATTTAGGCATACCTGGCTGGGTGTTTGCCTCAGAAGAGTAATGAGGAACGTTTGCCTTAAGAGAATAGGACTCTCCTGACTTGTTAAAGTCGTCGAGTTTGTAGGTTCCATCATAGATAAATCCGAACATCGACCCCATAGAATAACCAACTTTGGCGATATAACTGCTCTGTGAATTGAAGTTTTGATCAAATTGTGCTGCTGTGAGCAAAGCGGTTTGATTCTCGGACAGTGCAAGTACTTCGTTTTTATTGAAGGCAATATTGAAATTGGTTGTCCACTGGAACTTCTTTGTCTTGATGTTTGTTGTGTTCAATGTGAACTCAACACCTTGGTTTCTTACCTTACCGATATTCTTCATGGCACTGATGAATCCCGAAGATAAGGGCAGATTGGAGAGAAGAAGAAGGTCGCGAGTGGTCTTGCTGTAGAGGTCTACGGTTACTCCGATACGATCCTGGAGAAATCCAAGGTCAACACCCAAGTTCCATTGTTCGGTTGTCTCCCATTTCAAATCCTCATTAGGGATAGATGTCGGCACCATACCCACGTTCTTGTCATCATTGTTGTAAGGATACACACCACTTGGGACACTACCTAATGATACTAAGTCTCCACGACGATCCTTGAGCAGCTCATAGATGCCATAGGTGTCATATTCGCCTACGCGGTTGTTACCGGTAAGACCCCAACTCAATCTGAGCTTACCACTGTTGAGCACCTTACTTGCTGGTTTCCAGAAGTCTTCCTCTGTAAAATTCCATGCCAATGATCCTGAAGGGAAGTAACCAAAACGGTTTTTGCCGCGGAACTTAGAGCTACCATCAGCACGCATAGTTACTGTTGCGTAGTATTTCGACTTGTAGTTGTAATTGAATCTACCGAAGTAAGACATCATCGACCATGAAGACTTCAGAGAGTTGGTTGTAGTTGGGGTACCCTGACTCATGCCAGCCATGCCGAGAGATTCATTTGGGATATTGATCGTGTGGAATCTGTAAGACTCATAATCAGAGTTTTGCAAGGAGAAACCTAGCAAAGTATTGATGTAGTGAGTCTTGTTAAAGTCTGTCTGATAGGTCAACGTATTCTCATTGAGCCATGTTGAACGCTTTGAGCGAGCCACCGTTGCATTTACCTTTTCATTGGAGATACGGCTGCCGTAGCGAGTCTTAGAGTTGTTGAATTGATCATTCTCAAAGCGTGTGTCTGTATAGCCACCAGATACTTTCAGTCTCAATCCTTTCATAAACTCATACTCCAAATATCCATTGAATTGGATATATGTGTTGATATTCTGATTGTACTCATTGTTGAGTGACATGATGGGATTGAAGCGATAGTCGTTGGTATTGTTTACGTCTTCGTCAGTAGCATTCTCCACCAAGGAGTGCAAAGGAGTCGAAGGTTGTGTAACTGGTCGATAGCCCCATACGCTATAGAACAGGTTGTTCATACCAGACCATGAATTCTGAGAGGGAGATGCTCCAGTTTGCTTAGTTTGAGAATAGTTGATTCCAAGATTAATCTTCAGTTTATTCTTGGTAACGGTTGTTCCCATACGGCCCTGTAGTCTGTTGTAATTAGACCTCAGAACAACACCATCCTGATCATAATAAGATAAAGATGCATTGTATCTAACTCCAGTGCTACCACCATTCAGACTTACATTATGACTTTGGATTGGAGCAGTCTGGAAGATCATGTTCTGCCAATTGTATTGGGGGATGTTCTTATAGTCATCGAGAGTCCATTGCTTTCCTTCGTATAAGCTAAGATAAGTGTCAGCAGCACGATCAGGATACATTTCGTTTTGTAATCCTACAAATTGATAAGCATCCATCATTGGGATCTTCTTGCTCACATTTTGCCAACCAATGGAGCCATCGTATTGAATGGTAGGCTTTCCTACAGTTCCACTTTTCGTGGTGATAATCACAACACCATTGGCACCGCGAGCACCATAGATGGCAGAAGCAGATGCATCTTTGAGCACATCTATAGAGGCAATATCCGATGGATTGATGGAACTTGCAATAGCAGGGTCCTCTACAGGGAAACCATCGACTACATAGAGTGGAGTGTTGTCCTGCGTCAAAGAGTTGTTACCACGAATTACGATGTTCATCGTTGAACCAGGCTGTCCTTCATTAGAAGAGACGTTCACACCTGCGAGGCGTCCACCTAAGGTTTGATCAAATGAAGCAATTGGTGTGCTAGTGAGTGCACTGACATCTGCTTTGGCAACCGAACCAGTCAAGTCACGTTTCCTTACTTCTTGATAACCAACAACGACAACCTCGTCGAGCAACTTTTTGTCTTCCAAAAGTTGTACTCGCATCAGTTTTCCAGGAGTTGCCTTTTCTTCCTTTGTCACATAGCCTAAGAAAGAAAAAGACAATATGGCATTTCTTTGTTCAGGCTTAATAGTGAATCCACCATTAAAGTCTGTAACCACACCAGACTGCGTCCCTTTGACGAGAACGCTTACACCTGGCATTCCTTCACCGGTCTCATCAATAACGACACCGGTCACTTGTTCTTGCGCAAATGACGCTGATGTTGCAAAGAACATCAATAACGTCGGGAACAAAAACTTTCTAAAAAGATAAGATTTAGATTTATTATTCATGTAAAGGTCAGATAATTATTTGTTGCAAATTTACGTTTAAGTTAGAAATGAAATAGGAAATAAAATACAAAAAAAATCAGATATTGTACAAAAAAGGAAGTGTACGATTTAGTAAATATGGGCAAAGAAGAAGAACCTTGTTCTCATTTCGAGTATGAAATGCTTCAGGCGCCTTTGGGCTTCTTCTTGATTGCATTCTTCAGGTATATTTCTGAACATTCGATCAATCATTTCTATCATTTATGAGGTAATATTTTCACGTCGTTTTTTATTCATTCTCGTGCAATGCTTCACTCTTTTTCCAGAATGTACGATTTTACCATTTGTATGATATATCTTTTTGATGTATTTGCGGTTGGTATGAGATGGCATCGCGATTACTATCCTTTGGCAATGCGTTCAGACATCAAACGCAATGCCATTCGATATGAATCGCATTGCCAAAGGATACTAATCGCAACGGTACCGTTAAGTACCCGTGCGATAGTGTACTAATCAACGCTCTTTGAAACTAATCAGAGCCATTGATAAGGTAATATCAATGGCTCTATTTTTGGGTTTTTGCTATTACACAATTGCTTTATAGTGGAATGCCCGATATTGAATTCTCAGGAAGTATCAGATTCATTTTTCCTTGGAGATTATATAACGATATTCTCCAGCGGTATCGGTCGTCTTAGCCGTAAGCGTTATTCGACGAATCACGGGCCCCCATACTTTTGACAAGCGAACATCTGTCAAGTTGATGTCTTCGATGCTTGCTACAAACTTCTTGGAGTCGTATTTGAGCTTGGACTTGACGCCTTGGACATTTATTCGGACCTCTCCCGAATGGGAAATATCAATATCTCCCCAACTCAAGAAGTTGATGCGATGGGGTGTTTTACATTGGGTGAGCCTGAAATTGTCAGACACCATCAACTTGTCATTGTCTAATTTGTACGACCTAACCCAAGACCTTACCTTTGCTTCCTCAGGATATGCTGTGGAGATATCTGCCGAAAAGGAGTCTTTCGACTTGGTAGCTTTGACATTCGAGGCTTTGTATTCAGCGCCAAATTTTTGTTGTATGCCATTGATGACGGGCAAGTTATGGTATTGGCTCTGCATCGTCCAGATAGAGTAACGCTCGTTGCTGAATGTCTGGCGCGTATAAGTACCTACTCCTGCATCAATCAAGATGGGCATGTTGTCAAAGTACAGGGTGCACGTTCCTACATCATTGTGATTGTGGCTCTCATTATTATTTCCACCCTTGGTGGCAAGAAATGCGCCCTTATCACGCATATAGCAGAACTGAGTTTGAGGATACCACGTAAAGGCTGGTGCTTTGAAGTTTCCCTTTGCTTTCTCCATCATTGGAGCAAATCGCAATGTTTCTAATCCGCGGAATAAGTCTAGCCAGTTGTTCTGCAACTTTGTGGGATACTTGCTCTCTCTGTCTACTGCCATGGACCTCATCACTTCACTATTCACAGCTACGCCATATCTGAAGATAAGCGGTGTATAGACTTCACCTGCTTTGGCAGATGCATCGGCAAAATTGACGACCCACTCGTTGCCAACATATGACAATGCCATGTATTCTCCCATGTCTCTAATCGTCTTCTGGTTGAAGAGTGAAACCTTTCCACCTGTTGCCATCGAAAGAACAGATAGGTATTCATATAGTTTCCCAGGTGAATGTCCCCAGTAGGACGGTCCTTCCTCGCAGCCACCATCCTCTTTTACATAGTTAAGATATTGGTCCACGGAGGTCATTGTCCTGTAAACAGCCTTGGCTAAGCGGTCTCGATCATTCTCGAGCAGCATGAAACAGAGCAATGCATTGGAGTTGCACCAAGGATTCCAGTTGTTAACCATCATTCCAGAACGGTAGTTGAATGCCATCCACCAGAAGTCACTCCTCTCCAAATAGGGGTTAATCTCTCTGCGATACAATTCGTAATGGAGTCGTTGGGAGATGATGGGGTCTACTTTGTCGAACTCGTTGTGAAGGAAATAATAAGTCCAAGAAAGCAGTTGTGAGAGGTTTCCCGACTTTAAGTCGAGGATATTCTCATTATGGTCGGGTAGTGCGCGCTTGGTCTTCTGATAGGATGCAAGGTGAGCAGATTCTGCCCAGCTGGTCATCTCGCACAATGAAAAGACACCATTGACAATGTCATTGACGAATCTTCCTTTGCCCTCAGCCAATTCTGCCATGAGTAATGCGCTGAAGGCCTGAGTGTTCTTGTTGTAGGGATCCTCCATCGCCTTCCTGCTACCAGACCGTTCATATTCCATATAGTCTGATGCGCGAACGACTGTCCAAGCATTATCCAAAAAGCGTTCGCCAGCCTTGATAATAGCGTTACGATTGTCACTAGTCAACTCATCCCAACCTTGACGGTCAATATAGTTGGGGTATGGCACCCACTTTTGGTCCATCACAAGATACTGTTTGAGTTGTTCCTCGCTTGCGCTATGCTGCAACAAATCCCGTTTCTCATAGGCATTTGTATTCGTAAAACCGAACAATGCCAAGACAATGATAGATAGTAAATGCTTCATACCTTAATATTACCAGCTGGTATTTTTTATTTTGTAGACACGGACATAGTCGAATACCACCTCGTCTGGGAATTTCCCATACTTCGGATCTCCGCCCCATCCGCTCAGTTCTGAAGAGAGAATCATGTATTCGTCACGCTGCGAGACCGCCACACTACACTTCCAAGTCTCCTTTCCATCAACATAGAAAATATATGCACTAGGTGTCCACTTTAGTCCGAACGTGTGGAATCCCTCAGCGATCTGAGGATAGGTCACTTTCTTACCGGTCGTCTTGTGTTCCGTTCCATAACCGTCCCAGTGAAGGTTATGGTAAACGATGCTCGGAGTCTTGCGGTGATACTCGAAGATATCGATCTCTGTACCGTTCGTTTCTGGGTCACCCACCTGACTCATCGTGGGAGACTGAAGCCAAAAAGCAACATGGGGGCCGAGGCTTCGGTTCATCTTTGCTCTGCATTCAAAGTAGCCATACTTTTGCGAAAACAGCTTTTCAGTTCCCAATTCACCGATGTAATAGGTATCGGTTGGCTGATCATATAGTACTTTGATGTGCAGAAGCCCTTGACCGTCCAACTCGATAGTCTTCTTGTCTACGACCCCTAGGTTGCGCCTTTTGCCTAAATCGCGATAATTCCACTTCTTCAAGTCAACTTCTGTTCCGTCAAATTCATCGTTCCAGACCATGGAAAGCTCGTCATAATTTACCGTGCTTGGCTTGTCTGTACTGTCTTTCCCAGTGGTTGATGTGATGTCATTCTCGGGTGAAGTGCACCCAATGATCGTCATGCAACATAGAATTATTGGAATCAAAGATAATCTTATCATTTTGTTGAAGAAGTTTGAATCGTCGTTAGAAAAATCAATTCACAAGGATTTTTTTTCCGTCTTGGATATAAATCCCTTTTTGGAGGCTATTCAGTTGAGTACCGACATAACTGCCATCAATTGAATATATTGCCTGGGAAACTGATTTATTGGTGCTGATTGTTTGCTGACTGATGCCAGTAATGTCATTAAATTTATAGACTCGCACATAGTCGAATACCACCTCATCAGGGAATGTTCCTAATTTCGGGTCGCCTCCCCATCCGTTAAGTTCAGTAGAAAGAATCAAATATTCGTCTCGTTGAGATACCCCCACCGTGCAAGTCCAAGTTTCCTTGCCGTCAATGTAGAAAGTATATGCACTGGGTGTCCATTTCAGGCCAAAGGTGTGAAAGCCATCTGTTATCTGTGGATAAGTGACTTTCATACCAGCGGTCTTGTGATCTGTGCCATAACCATCCCAGTGAATATTATGGTAGACAATATTAGGAGTCCGGCAGTGATATTCGAAGATATCAATCTCCGCACCATTCGTTGCTGGGTCGCCCACTTGACTCATTGTGGGCGACTGTAGCCAGAAAGCAACGTGGGGACCAAGGCTTGTGTTCATTTTGGCTCTACATTCAAAGTACCCATACTTCTGAGAAAATAATTTTTGAGTGCCTAGTTCGCCTATATAATAGGTTCCTGTAGACTCTTCTTTGAGTACTTTGATGTGCAGAAATCCTTGCCCGTCCACCTCGATTGTCCTCTTGTCGACGACTCCAAATGTTCGTGTTGTTCCTAAGGCACGATAATTCCACTTCGTCATATCAACTTGGGTTCCCTCGAATTCATCATGCCAAGCCATGGTAAGCTCATCATAATTCACGGTGCTTTGCTTGGCTGTACTGTCGGTTGCTGTTGTCTTTGCAATGTCGTATTCAGTGGACATCCCGGCAACGGCCATCAGACAACATAGAATTGTAGGAATCAAAACAAAAGTCTTTTAATTGTTGATGAAGTTGGAATTGTCGTGAGTGAAATCAGTTCACAAGAATTTTCTTACCACCTTGGATATAAATTCCTTTTTGAAGGCCATTCAGCTGTGTGCCGACATATTTGCCATCAATTGAATAAATGGCCTTAGAAAGTGCCTTTTGGTTGTTAATTGTCTGCATACTGATACCAGTCGCAACTGCTTTCTTTATAACTATGCCAGTGAGATAACTTACACCACCCTGCATCCTGATTACTACATTGCCATCTTTGTTTGCAACACCTACATTGTTAATGAAAACGTTGTCAGATGAAAGTGAGAATCCACTTTGTACATTCAATGAAGTAGGTGGCAAAAGTCCACATGAGCCAGTCACTCTTCTTGAAACGATAGTGATAGTGTCACCTTGATTGACATTTGGAATAACGAAGTATCCATTGACGTTGCCCACGTGCAATCCATTGCTCTTGTTGTTTATGAACACACGGAAAACGCCACCATTATTAATGATAAAACGATTTTGAGATGTTGAAACATAGCCGAACAACAAGCCTTTGGTAGATTCGAGTTCAACGCCATTTGCCTTAACTGGAGTGGCATACTTGATGGCCTCTGCCCCGTCGTTAAAGTAGGCACTAGAATCAATGCCAGTAGTAGAATATTTTCCGATCGTAACGTTTGTGTTTACATAGGATAATCCTGCATCGTTTGTACCCCATTCAGCCTTGAGGTTTGTGAGATCGGCATCTGAGGTTACCTTGAAATCCCAGCTGGTTTGTGCCATGCCCATCGTTGAAAAAAAGAGCGAAGCAATAGCTATAAAGTAGAGTTTTTTCATAAAAGATAATAATGAATTAATGATTTTGTATTAAGTCGAACATAAGAGAATTACATATTGTTTGCCTGGTTATATGTGGTCAAAGTGATGTTCTGTATTGTAGGTTCTTCTTCAAGGAATCTAGAACTTTTTTATAAAGAATCTAATCATTGCATCAGCTTTTCCCTAATATTGTCATAGAAATTGTCGAAACAAAATATGAGACATGATCTGAAAGGCTTTGTCTTTTCGTATGACTTATTTCTGTCTAATGGAAATACTTGAAGACTTGCATTACGAATAAAATGATTGCTGTATAGGTTTTGCCAAATTTTCGTTGCAAAGGTAAGGACATCTTCAAGCTGGCATGGGACTTTTCATACAATAAATATCAGTTTTTGTACAAAAATAGAAATCTTATACAAACATACTAAATGGTTGTTGTTCCCAAAGCAGTGTTTAAGGACCGAGAAGAGGTTTTGTTATTGTTGCAAATACTTCAAGGCGTATTTATGGATACAAAATAATCCTATGTGTTAAAAAAACATATCGGCGTTGCGATTAGTCTCCTTTCGATATTTGAAAGGTATATAATCACAACGCCGATGATAATGACGTTTTTGTCTTTTTAGACAACTATGAGGATGTGTTAAGTCTTGTCTTTGTCATGCCGATAGGTGGAAGGCTGCTGCCTATAGACATCTTTGAAGCATTTGCAGAAGTATCGTGCCGAGGCAAATCCGTTCATATAGCTGACGTCTTCTATACTAATGTCAGGTCGAGCACGCAGCATTTCAGCGGCCTTTTGCAATCGCATAGTCTGAAGGAAGCTCTTAGGCGTCTGGCCTGTTAAGGTCTTCCATTTCTTGAAGAAGGCAGTACGTGACATTCCCATTTCCCGAGCGAAGATGTCAACATTGAACTCAGTGTCGTTGTAATATCTGTCAATAATCTTCATCGCCTTGTCAAGCATCTCCTTATCCAAGGGGTTTGAGGCAAGCAAGTCGGCTTCGCTATGTGGCTGTTCGCTAAATTTGCGTTGCAGCAGACGTCTATTGTTGACCAAGTTGTTGCACCTCGACACAAGGATATCATTGTTAAACGGCTTAGCAATATAGGCATCAGCACCAATCTTCAATCCCTCAATGGTCTGTGTCTCGGTGGTACGAGCTGTAAGCAATACCACAGGAATGTGGCATATCGAGAAGTCCTGCTTGATAGTCTTGCAAAGTTCAATGCCAGACATGTTCGGCATGTAGATGTCGCTGAGTACAATATCGGGCATTTCGTCCCTAACCATTTCCAATCCTTCCTGACCATCTACGGCGGTCAGAACATTATAGTAAGGGGTGAAGAGAGTTGACAGTAGCTGGCGAATGTCATCGTTATCTTCCACGATGAGTATAGAGGAGCGTGCGCTTTCACTATCTTCTTCAGACTTAACCTTTGCATCATCGTCATGAGGAATATCTTGAATAGAGAAAGTTTCTGGTAAGGAGGGAGCAACAGCCGGTGCATTCTCCTTATCGATAATTTCACTTGCATCGTACAGATCGTTTCCCTTGGGAAGTGTTACGGAGAATGTTGTACCCTTATTGACCTCACTTTCCACATGAATTTTGCCATGGTGTTGCTCAATAATACTTTTAGTAAGATAGAGTCCGATACCTGTTCCCAATTCCGAGAGAGACTCAGCCCCCATCGATTGATAGAACCGATTGAATACTTTGTCCAAGTCTTGAGGTTTGATGCCGCTTCCTGTGTCTGCCACTTTGAGATAGGCATTCTTGTCATCGCCATCGACTGTGACCTTGACATTACCTCCCTGGTGTGTGTGTTTCAAAGCATTAATAATGAGATTGTTCACCACCTTGCCCATCTGCTTATTGTCAAACCATAGTTGAAGGTTCGGTGTGCCATCAAATATGAGGGTGATATCCTTGTAGAGGGCGAAGTCTTTGAATAACATATAGACGTTTTCAACAAATCCCGAGAAGTCTTGTTCTTGCACGGCAATTTGCGCATGATCTTGCTCTTGCTTACGAAAGTCTAGTAGCTCCGAAATTAAACCGTGAAGCTGATTACTGTTGCGATAGATGGATAGCACACGATTGCCCAATTCCGGTGAACACTTTTTTGAATGCAAAAGAGACTGTGCCAAACTGATAATTACCGTGAGAGGAGTTCGTATCTCATGAGACACATTGGTAAAGAACCTAAGTTTGGATTGGTTCAGTTCCTCAATATCCTTCACATGTTGCTTTTCAAATTTCAAGGATTCTCTCAATCTGACCCTGTTCATGTATTCATGAATCAGCCAAAATGCTAATCCTACTGCCAGTAAGAAATATATCAGATAGGCCCACCATGACAAATACCAAGGTGGAAGCAGGCGAATTATCAGCCTGCAGATTGGGACGTCTTGGTTGTCAGCACGTAGTTCCAAGGTGTATTTACCAGGTTTCAGTCCAATAAATTCTTGAGTATGCTGGTTTGGACGTAGCTGAATCCACTTGTCTGATGAACCGAGCAGGCGGTATCTCACGGGAACCGTGTTGGCCATAATATTGTTTGACGTGCAATATTCAATGCTAAAGACAGACTGATTATGAGACAAGGTGATCTCGTCGGTATATCTCATCGAACTCTTCAGTATTCCCGTTTCGTCCTCTGGAAGCACTTCCTTCCCATTAACATATAGCCTACAGAAGTACATCTTGTAGGGTTTCTTCTTCCTGTAGAGGCTTCCCTCTTTGAAAAAAACCATGCCGTCCACTCCGCCGAGGAATACTACGCCGTCTTTTGTCACATAAAGTGCGTTTTCATTGATGGTGGTAAGTGGGAAACCAGTGGTGCGGTCAAAGTTGTGAAAGCGCTTGGCCTGAGTGTCGAACACTGCGAAACCATGGCTGGTGATAAGTAGAAGGTCCTTGTTATTTAGAGATGACGGTGTGGCTGCATAAACACAATCACCGTTGAGCCCATTTTTCTGACCGTAATTGATGAATTGCTTGCTTTTCTCTTGATAGAGGTCTATGCCATCATCGGCGGTAGAGAACCATATCCGACCACGGCGATCCATGACGATATTGTTGATGTTGTTACAACTCAAGGCGCCAGGGGTGTTGGAATAAACGTAATGTTTATAAGTATTGTCCTTCAAGTTGTAACAGAATACTCCAGTGGTTTCTGTCGCAATCCACAACCTTTCGGAGCGGTCGATGCATAGGCTTGGGATAACCAACTGCCCTTCCTTCTTGAGCAGTTGTGTAAAAGCTCCTGTTTGTGGGTTAAGCGATGCAACACCTTGTGAAGTGGCGACAATGATGAGATCCTTATATGGCACGATGTCCCTTACGATGTCTGATGGTAAGGAATGTGGGTCATTCTTGATGTTCTTATAGATAGTGGAACGCCCAGTACTAAGGTTTATCCGATCGAGACCTCCTAGATGGGTTCCAACCCAAAGGGTATTGCGAGACTTGTCGAAGTAGATGGACTTCAGATTGTTTTGAGAAACGAGATTGCCTGGGTATTTATACCACTTGAATTTGTTAGTTTGGCGATTGTAAACGTTCAATCCACCGCCTTCGGTACAAATCCATAGGTTGCCTTTATCATCTTCGGTCATGCGTCCAACTATACGGCTACTCAGTCCGGCATCCTCGTTGTCTGAAGCTGAAAAGTGTGTGTAGATTTCGTATTCTGGGTTGAAATAGCTCACGCCGCCAAAATATGAGCCTATCCACAGGGTGCCTTGTTCGTCTTTGACGACACTCCAGATGCTTGAGTTGGCCAATTGACCTGACATGACTCCTGCTGTAAAGAACCTTGACTTGTCGCTTTTTGTATCATAACGTACGAGTCCATGGAAAGTGCCAATCCACATATTGTCAAAGTCATCCTCACAAAAGGCTCTTACAAAGTTGGAAATAAGTAGATTGCCTACCTTGACATTCTTTATACTTCCGTTGGCATCGATGGTCCAAAATCCATTATTCCAGCTACCCACCCACATGCGATGCTTGCTATCTTCATAGACTGTCGTGATATTGCCTGACTTTATCGGGTTAGACAATTTGCCTTTAGCATAGAGGTAGAGACCACCGGACTGAGTGCCAATCCATAGCTGGCTTCTTGTATCGAAAGTTAAGCTGGTGATGATTTCCTTTTGAGGAAGGCGGAGATATGTTTTGAAACGAGATTCTTTGGGCAGGAATGATAGAACCAAATTGTTTTCACCGACAAACAATCCATTATCATAGCATATAGCGCCGAGATGATTTCCGTATCTCAATGTTGTAAACTTGAAAGTCTGCACGTCCATCCTTGTCACGCCCTCCGTGCAAAGCAGATAAAGAAAGCGACCCTTGTCGCCGGTAATTCGGACTATATTATTGCAGAATAAGCTTTGCCTGTTATTTGTCTTATGTCGGAAAGTTTGGATCGAGTTGCCATTGTAGCTGTTGAGGCCATTGCGCGTTGCAATCCAAACCATGCCGTCATTGTCTATATATAAGTTGTTAATCGTGATCTGTGAAAGCCCTTCTTCAGGTGTCAGATGATTAAAACTTACATTTTGTGCATGAATATTGG
>Ga0172377_10001158_pt1 | contig 26131 bp, 10 predicted proteins | sample Pumphouse3metaG_FD_119749 | JGI IMG/M metagenome (GOLD analysis project Ga0172377, IMG submission 119749) | Leachate microbial communities from a municipal landfill in Southern Ontario, Canada - Pumphouse #3 metaG | ecosystem: Engineered > Solid waste > Landfill > Unclassified | place: Canada... | reverse complement strand
CAAATTGTTCGAGGGAGGTGATGTTCCCGACCGGGGAGATAAATCAATAGAGGCGTTCAAATACCTGCGCGGTTTACAGAAAAAAGCCGGATCAGCCGGTGGCGAAGTGATACGGCTTATGGGGAACCATGAACTTTATTACCTTTTCAAACATTCCGATTGTGAATGGAAAGGCCAGGCGGAAATGCTGAAATCAAAAGGCAGGATCGTCGGATTCGACGAAGAATTATGGGCGAACGACGGAGAATTTGTAAAGATGATACGGGAAGATGTTATGAACGGATCACTTATCTTTGTTAGCCATCTTGGAGGGAAGGTTCTTTCTCACGGCGTAGTGATAAGCCCGGTAGTTGAGGAATTCGGCAAAGAGCTCGGGATAGATGTTAGCGACCCGGCTGTTTTCGCGGAAGCCGCGAACAATACGCTAAAGCAAGCGATCGAGATCAATAGATTTGAAAGTACCCTGTTCAGGGCTCCGCCGCATATAAAGGGACGCCGCCGAAAAGGAATAGCCGACGTATATTTTTCTGAGATCACGCAATTTGAAATGGATCGTTTGCCTTTTGATGAGATAGTATTCCATGATCCGACCCCCTTCATTGAAGAAGGCATTATATCCGTTAAAAGAGACTCATCCGGAGAGAGGACATTAATAGCCGCGGATGTGGGTATGACCGGCGCTTTTGGGGGCGGGAGGGCGGCTGTTGTATTCGAGGACGGTATTGCTTTCGCGGTTTATGCCGACGAAAAGAGCGGTTCCGGCGAAGAATATTTTCCGGAAGAATGGGACGAATATTCCGGAATGGTAAGAGAGGTCATATCCGACAGGAACTCCAAAAGGGTAGACAGTTTCAAAGAGCGGCTTCTGCGGCTCAATAAGGAAGGGCTTAAGCTGTACAGGTGTATTTCACGGGTGCTTCGAAATTTCCAGGAAAGCCTTCCCGCCGGCGATAAGATGCCCGAGATAGATATTGTGGTAGATGTATCGCTTGTTTCCCCGGGCATAAAGAACATCGAATTGAACGCTGAAACTATGGCATTTCTGATAATGCTTTTCGGGAGCCATGAAAACGTGAATTTTATTTTCACAAAAGGTGTTGTTCTGGACGATACCGCGCCGGGTAACATTTTCCCCGGTCACATCAAACGGATCATGGATGCTTCTCCCGATCCCGCGGAGTTCGCGGAAAAAGTCAGGAACGTGGTGAGAAAGGAATCGGCACTTATGCTTAACGACAGCGTCCGCGATTCACTTCTGGGGATAGGGACGCCTTCGCGCATACATGCCCGGGATCCTTTACGGGAGAGGGTCCCGGACGATTCGGTAGAGATCCCCATTACATCCGTTTCACTGCTTAAATGGATCAGGGACGAAGGCAAGGAGATCCGTGGGAATCAATATCCCGTGGCGCTTGAGGCGCCTGTCTTGGATCTTGAGGGCAAGGCCAATTATAGCGATTTCGAATCGGCTTTTGTGATAGGTTTGGCGAAGGCCGCTCTGGCCATAGCTGGAAAGAGAGCCGAAAAAGGGGACAAGAGCGCGGCGGATCATCTGGCAAGAATAAAGCCAGACATTGTTTCACGGTTAATATCCCTTTACAGCGTCGTGCGGGAAGATGTTATGCTTACCGAAGAGATAGTTGGTCATTTTATAAGCGCGGATAAAACACAAAGAGTGAACCGCGCCATCGAATGGTTTTTACCGCCGGCATTTACAGCCGACATCGAAACCATGGTAGAAATGCACAAATTCGCGCAAGAATTCATTAAAGCGGCATAAAAAACGCCATTTGTTAATCCTTCTAAAAGTAAGAAGTGTTTGCTTGTTTTTCATATGCCTATCAGATAAGTTTTAATTATATAGCAATGCGGGCAGACGCATGCCTTGTCGGGTGTTTTTTTACATATTCCGACGAGGGTTTTTTTACGCCTGTTTGTTAAAAGCTTTAAAAATAAGATAAATGAGGTTTAAAAATGACATCGGACGGGAATACGAATAGTAAACCGATACTTTTTAAGAGAAAACCTTTAAGGGTACTTGTGAGCCTGGTCACTCTTGCGGCCTTTTTCACTACTACGGTATTACATGACGCGGCCTGGGCCGTTATGGCAACCCCAATCTTTACCGGCCGTGACGTTGCGGTATCGGACGGCCCGGGTAACTTCAAAGAACTTAATGTAGACGCTTTCACTCTTCCCGTGTTCCTCGGTACGGTAAATGACCATTACAATGCCGGGGAAGGCTCCAGAACCGTAATACATATTCAGGACGCGCATTGTAATTACGCCTGTCAGATGAGGATATCCGAGATAATCGGCTACCTTGCCGGGCAGTACGGCATAAGGTCGGTCAATCTTGAAGGGGGGGCCGGTGAATATGACCTTTCTATATTCACCCGTATACACGATAAGGATATCCGGCATAAGGTAGCCGATTATTTTGTCAAAGAGGGCCTTGTAAACGGCGCGGAGTTCTTTGCCATAAATAACCCCGATAAGGCAGAGTTATGGGGGGTTGAGGATGTGGAATTATACATTGCCAACCTTAACGCTTACAGGGATTCATCGCGGTACAGGGATGAAGTAGAAAGGCACATGAGAACGTTCAGGCATATATTCGGCGATCTTAAAAGGCATATGTATTCCGCCGGGATGCGTGAGCTTGACCTGAAATATTCTTCGTACAAATCGGGAAGTATCGGATTAAAGGAATATTTAGAGTGGCTGATCAGATCGTCCGGGGAAAATGGTATAGACATAGATAGCTTTCCCAATATCTCGCTTTTAAACCTGTCACTTTCGCGGGAAGGCGATATTGACTTCGATCTGGCCAATATCCAGAGGAAAAAACTGATAGACGAACTGGAAAAACTGTTATCGAGAAGGGAACTGGAGAGGTTTGTCATAAAGACCTTGGAGTTCAGGCGAGAGAGGATATCCCCGGATGAATACTACGCCCATCTCAGCCGGTGCGCGCGCCTTACGGGCGTTGAGCTCGACAGCTATTCCGATCTGCAGAATTATATGGCATATATCTCCGCTTATGAAGCCGTAGATAAGACGAGGATAATGCCGGAGATAGAGTTGCTCGGCGATAATTTAAGGGAAATACTCTGCCGGGATACCGAAGAAGAACAACTCGCGCTTCTTTCCAAACATCTCAGTCTGATGGAGAACCTTTTCGGGATCAATCTGACCAAAGAAGATTACAGGTATTATAGGGCAAACAGGCCATCTTTCAACACCCGGGACTTTACGGTGTTCATAGATACCCATGCCCCGCGTTATGGGATAACCGCCCGGCCCGATGCCGCGGTAATTCATCTTGACCGGTATAGGGAAGAAATGGAACTGTTCTACGAATACGCTTTTAAGCGGGATGAAGCGTTCCTGGAAAATCTGTATCCCGGGGATAACGGCATTATCATAACGGGCGGGTTCCATACGGAGAATATCGCGGACCTCTTCAGGAATGCGGGGATATCTTATGTATCCATAATACCGCGTTTCAAGAATTGTGAGGATTACGAAAGCCCGTATTCCGCGCTGTTGGCAGGGGAGATATTTACTGAATCGCGAAAAGTGCTGGACTCGCTTGGTGTTACGGCTCTGGCGGTAGCCAGTATTTGGAATCAGCTCGGGCAGAATAATGCCGTAAGGATGCCCCGGGAATTGGCCGCCGCACAGATAGAAATGGGTATTAGAATTGCCCGCGCTACCGGACTCAACGGCATAGAGATAGCGACTGATGATGGCCGGCGGCGGTTTGATCTGAACGGAGATCCGATAATAGATGAAGACGGCATCGAAGGAGAAAATTTTTACTATGTTTCGCTGCAGCAGCTTTTTCCCCAGCCTGAGGCGTTGATCGGATCTTTGACACAAAACAACCCGACAGAGGTCGTAGGTGCAGAAGGAAACCCGCGTGTAGTTTATCACGGCACACCAAGCGGTGGATTTGGAACATTCGACCTGACGAGGGTCGGGGAATCGTCGCAGAATATGGGCTGGTATGGAAAAGGATTGTATTTCAGCGCCAAACCTGAAGTTGCGTCCGGTTACGCCGGGTTCGATGTTATGCCGGGCGCCGCTGTTTATCCAGCCCACGTGACGATTCGTAACCCGTTTCAACTTAGTACCCAAGTCACCCCGCAGGTCATTAGTCGGATGTTGGGACTTGTGGGGTGGACGAATAAGCAGAAAGAGATACTCGGACAAAAATTGCGTGCCCCGGATACGTTTGTAGATGCGGCTGGCATTCCGTTGGATACAGCCGACTTTCTGCAGATGCTATTCGACCGGGATGTACCAGACCAGTTCCCCACAGCTGAAAAATGGACCAACCTGCTCAAGGCCAACGGGTACGATGGGGTATTCGTGGAGAAGGACGGCGAACCGATGTACGAGATTGTGGTTTTTGAGCCCGGACAGGTGCATTTATTACACTCTCCAACTGAAGTGGACACCAGTCACGCCCCCTCCCTCATCCTCCCCTCTACCCGGCGGCTTGGAGAGCGGTTGTTCTCCTTCTTACCGGATACCGGGACGCGCGGCATGATAAAAGAAGGTTTGATCGGGCTTCTGGCGGGTGTGGTGGAATTGCCGTTCACGTATATTCCGTGGTTTGCCCGGATGCACGGCGAACAGTCGGAACGGGAACTGCGCCAGAGGAATATCGGCATGCTTTTTATTAACCTGGCCTCGCTTGCCGCTTTATTAATTGGACATTCCCTCGGATATTCCTTAACTGACCTTGTTCTTTTTGATGTCGTGAACAGAATTGTTTCTCACGGGCTCGTGTGGAACGATATTATAAGGCCGATAGGGGCGATATTGGGTTACGAGATAGCGCCGCTTGTAGTAGAGGATGAACGACATTCGCTTGCAGAAAGCCCCTATTCCCGTGAGATGGCCATAGACGGCGTATTTAAGGGTGTTGATCTGGAGCACTTTGTCGTTGCCCAGACAAAACTGGCGGAAAAAAACCTTTCAGGTGATACTTTAAGAATTATAATCGGAAGATTGAACCTGGAGTTAAGCGATGAACATAACGAGGATGAAATTTATAAAAAGATCTGGGAATTCCTGGCTAAAACGGGATATTCCAAAGAAATAATAGACCTGATCAACGGTGAGACTTACCAAAATCCCGAGCTGACTAAAGATGTCGAAAGGCAGAACAAAAATCCCCGTCTTCAGAGTATTTTCGAAGCCATAGCAAACAGCCTTGATGCTCATGGATATAAAATAGGCCAGTTCGGCATAGGCGTAAAACAGGTACTTCGCTGGCTGTCTGAGAACCGTAAAGATCGCGTTGAAGTCTTTACGCGTACAAGCGACGGCATGCCGTATCAGCTGACGTTAATAAAAGACGAACATGGACAGCATTATATCCAGATACATGAAATATCCCATGAAAAATTCCTGAGCATAGCAAGAGAATCCGGGGGAAGCGATATGACTCATGGTACTGTCGTGCGTGTCAGTGTCGAGGATAAGATACCAAGGACAAAGAAAGAGGGTACACAAAGTCAGTCTAATTCGCAGGAGGTAATAATCGGGGAAATCCATAAATATTTTCCGTTTGTCGCCGAAGTTGACATTTTTACACAGATACACGGCGATCCTGAACAAAAGGTCAACGATTTTGATAGTAAAGTGGTTGTTGTGCCGCCCGGAGACGGTACCCTTAGCCATGCGGACACAAATGGTAGATTTATCAGGGTTTCTGTCAGCGACAGACATATAACCGTTGCCGACAACGGTAGGGGCATGGAAGCCGGAATAATCGCGCGTATGTTCGTTCCACACGAAGGAACCAAACATGTTGAATCTTTTGACGAACGGACACAGGCAAAGGAAAAAGAAAAGGTCAAAGTAATATACGATCCGGGACAGGCTCGCAGGATATCCTTTTCACGCAATGGGAGAATTATAACCGCTGTAGACATCCCAAAAGAAATATGCTCTCAAGCGACATTGGAAGGCGGCCTTTTTGTAGATCTTGCGGGATTGATAGACGTTTCGGCATCGTGGGATAACATTCGGATCCCCGTTAGTTTTAAACCCGGCACTCCGTCTGATTTTCAGGCGGGGATCGAATATATTGTGGAACAGATATTGGAGAGAAATATGAACCTTTCTGATATCGAAAAGGTAAAGTTCATCAACACGCTTACTGTGGGGCTCGACGGCCTGATACGGGCTAACGCGAATTTCGAACAAGCCGTCAAGATTATCCGCGGAAGTATACAGCAATCGTTGTCGCCGGTAATAGAACGGATCAGGGCAGAGGGTGTTGTTATCCTGCCGCATGACAGGCAATTCGACAAGCTTGCTCTGCCGGCAGGAAGGGAAGTGGTTTTTTTGCATGAAAAACTGTTTGATTGGCACTGGTCGTCAAGCATGGAAAGTTTGGGAGGTCAAGTGGTTCCAGAGGTAACATTTGGAACTGAAAATAGGCGCATTCTGGTTGTCGCGCCTTTTACAAAGGAATCCACAAGGTGGATACGGATCTTTTCACGCATTTGGCATTTTTTAAGCCGAGACGAGCGCATACCGTTAATAAAAACAGACAGGTTCATCGCCATACCGCGGGAGCTGGGCCAAAAAGTGGTCGAACTTATTGAAAAGAGGAAAAAAGGCCTTTCCGATGATGAAGAGGAAAAATTAAAGTCCCTTTTAGAAAAAATAAACATTATCACGGGCGAAGTAGTGGTTACAAGTTATGAGGTCGCCGAGGTAATGACAAATATGAACCTGGCCCCTTTGATGCGAGCTGAACCGGGCAGAGTCGATACAGCCGCTATTGACGGATTTCTGGCTTACCCTCCGAGCTTGCGGGTATCCGTTCCGGATAGAGCAGGGTTTGATGACGCCTTTTCTACAGCGGGGTGGATCGGATCTCCGGTAGAAAGATGCAAAGCGCTTTCTGGTATAGCTGTGGTAATGCAAAGAAAAGGGCTGATAGATCATAGCGATAAATTATGGAAGTCAGTTCGGGTAGAGAGTGCGGATGTGCATGAGATGGTTATTAATACTATCGAATATCTTGCGGCCATGATAGAAACGGGAAATCATGAGAATGTGAAAGAAACATGCGATAGTATTTCAGGGTGGATAGATGCAAGGCCGGGGCTTCAAAGTAAAAAGACGTTGTATCGGCTTGCGGAGATCAATGCGAAGCTGGGGCGCATTGATAGAGCTCGAAGATATCTTGAAGAAGGTGAAAAGGTCGAGGATGGTTTTATCGAAATACCGGCAAGAGTGCGCGCTATTACCGCTGTGGTCGAGGCGGAAATAAGTACGGGTAGCATTACAAATGCCGCCGATATGATCATAGATCCCCGGGATCCGTTAGATACGGTAATAGTTGCTTCCATTCTTAACGATTTTAGAAAGCTGACATTGGTTCAAATAAATGCGATTAACGACTACTTTGAAAATAGAGGCAGCAAAATCAAAACAACAGAAGAATATGTTAACGAGTATATGGATCTCGTATCAGGTTTTAACTGGGGCCGTGCAGTAATAGCTATTACCGAGGTTGCCAAGAACGTGGCAGAATGGCGAATCCCTTTTGCTCAAGAAATATTCAAGGAAGCTGAACGGAGAATTAAAACCGACGAACTTGATGTCAGAATCCAATACATATTTCTCTCAAAGATAGCCGCGGCGCAAGCGGAAGCGGGGCTGGTGGACGATGCCGTTCGGGTGGCCGGGGCCTTGCCGGAAGGCACACATAAGGCAGCTGCTGTGGCCGCTATCGGGTCGGCATATGTCAGGACGGGTAAGATAGAAGAAGCCAGAACTGTCCTGACAGAAGCAGTTATATTAGGCGGATTTGAGTCATCCGCAGCTCTTATCCCTATTGCCATTCTCCAGGCTGAGATCGCGGCGGCCGAAACTGAAGAAACTGATCCATCAGTTTTTAGTGAAATGCATAAAATTGCCGGTCAATGTACCTCGGTACTTGATAAGTTACATGCCTTTGCCGCTATTGCCGTTGCGGAACACAAAGCAGGCTTAACGGATATGGCGAATAAAACGATTAACTATGCCAAAGACCTCTTATTCGATTTGACGGATCTCGTGGAGTCTCCCCGCGCGTGTATTACTATCGCTGAAGCGCAAAAGGAATTAGGGATAGACCCGGGAGATATGTTTGAGACGGCCGAAAAACGTATTAAGAAAGGCATTCCCGGTTCAGCGCTCGCAGATCAAATACAATTGCGCTGTGAGCTTGCAGTTGCGTTATCAAAAGCAGGGTTGGCCGATCGCTCTGCCGGTGTATTTTCGAGTATATTAACTGACATGGCAAACTTTGATGACAGGTATAGTTTTGGAGTTCTCGACATTATTCTTGCATTTACAGAAGCGGGACGTATTGAGCATACCACTAGTTTATTGAGTGATATAAAATACCCTTCGGGTAAAGCGTATTACCTTACCGAAATGGCTAAAGTCCAAATGAAAAACCATCAAAATCTGGCCGCTAAAGATTCAATAACACGGGCCATATCATTAGTGGAACAAAGCTCTGATCCTGGGCCAGACAAACTTAATGCTCTTATCTCTATCGCGGAAGCGCAAACAGAACTGGGTTTGAATGAACAGGCAGGCAAAACGCTTCACAAGGTCCGGGAGGTAGCTTCGCGTTTTGAAGATCATATAGATCGTACAAGCGCTTTTTTGCGCATAGGATTAATTTTGGAGAAGTTAGGTAATTTGAAGAAGGCCAGGATGTATTTCGATCAGGCGATTGCACGGTACCAAACCGAGGATAATAGCACTAAGGGATTTCTTTTATACCTGATTATCGGCGCATGCCGGAAATCAGATGTTATGACCGGAATTATGGAAGAAAATGGCGGTATCACGAGGAAGAGTATAGCCTCTAATGATCATACCCAAGAATTTGTTGACCAGGAATTTTATCGGGAACTTGCCCTGTCTCAGGCGGATAAAGGCAAAATTGAAGAGGCTCTTAAGACAGCAGAAAAGATCAATTCAGGGTATGACAAGTCAAAAGTTTTCAGCCATATCGCTATTGTTCAGGCAAAAGCGGCCGGTTCGCGGACGACCAGAGAGTTTCATCCAAAAGCTCCGCGGGAAAGTGAAGATGAAGCGGTCGAATTGTGGAACAAGGAAATCCTTCCCAAGCGCGATATATTTATCCGTCAAGCTCAAAGCGGGTATCAGCCGATACTTGACTGCATGTCAGATCATGGTCCCGAGGAATTTCATGGACAGATCAAGGATGAAGTCAAGGAAAAGATAGGATCGCTTTATGAACGCCAGGAGAGGATGATATCGGAAAATTTCCAGGATTTTGCGGGGGGCAAGCCGCTTGTTCTGGACTTCTTGCCTTTTGAGCGTTTTTGCCGTGAAACGGCCCTGATAAATGAAGCGCTTCCCGGATTCCTGACATCATTGAAAAAGCAGTTGTCGCAGGAGGAATATACCTTGAGAGCCGAGATATACCGGCAGTTTTTCGCTAATCTTATGGAGGTGGGGATCGATCTTAAGGGGAATGAACATATAGAACGGGTGGATGACGACTTTTTAATGGCTATAGCATTGGGATGGAAACCATCTACTGCCGATCAGGTTATGGCAATTTCTGTTTTAACCGAGTTTATCACCGCTTTACGGAGTGTGTCAAATGATGTGCTGAATTTCGAAGTTTCGCTGAAGATCTTTGAATTACTGGCCGGTTTCAGTAAAAAGGATCCGGAGCTGAATACTCGCGTTATGGCAGCGCAGTTATCCAAGATACTCGCTTTAAAACCGTTAGCGCGTGATAAATTCCTGGCTGACATGATAACGGCGTTTTCATCCCTGGAAAGAGCAAAGATCAAAAGATATCTACAAAGCCCTCAAGAGCCCATAAATTTGGGAAGAGCGCGCTCGTTTGCGTTCTATCTCACTCATGACGTCAAGCATCTTGCGGAGAAAGAATGGGCGGCGCCAAAAGGAGAAGATATTATATTACCTGAAGGAGGGATATCGATCTCACAGATAATAAAGTTAGATCAGCAACGGAGGAAGAAAGGGCCCAGGGACTTCATGACTATGGATTATTTGTTGAATAATCTCAATGACCTGCCTGAACGCTCGGAGAGGATGGAATCGGTGCTGGGACGTTATGTCACAGGACAAAGGGAATCAGGAGCGTATACCGCGGAGATCGCTCAAAATTCACGTGACGCGACAAGGAATATGAGGGGCGAGCTGGTCATTGATTTTTACTGTCAAAATAACGGGACCGAATATGTTGAAGAGGCTTCGGATAATGGAACAGGCGCTCTAAATGAGATCGCGCTGATAATCGATAAATCCTCCAAAGATCTTGAAAAACATCCTGAAAAATTTTTACAAGATCTCGAAGAAACCGGATGTTTCGGTACGGGCAAATATACCATGTTTGAGGGGGTAGATCGTCTTGAAATAATTACAAGGAACAATGACCGGGCATTTATGTTCACTTATAATGTCCAGCATGAGTCAGGCAAGCTGCCGAAGATAAGTTTGACGGGGATAAGAAAGATAGACGATGACCGTCTTGCGAAAGGGGTAACGGTACGGAGAATAAAGTCCACGGAAAATACGGTTCCGGAACTTGACTGTCTTCTGGCGAAACGCGCCTGGCGTGATTTTGCCGGGTTGTCGCAAGATGAGCATTTCACGATCTATTTTGTCGACGATGAAGGCGAAAAAGCCCCCTTAACCGTAAAGCAGGAACAGTTAGCCGAAGTGGGGTTCAAGGTAGAACTACCCGGTCAAAAAACAGAGGACTTCGGGTCTTTACGGCTTATAAGCGCCGAGGATATGCCTTTACAGATAGTTGAGCGCGCTGGGCTCCGGGTTTCTGAGATCAAGCCGGAATATCTGGAACTTGTGCCGCGATCTTTTCATGAATTCGTGCCCAAACTTGGGATAACCATACAGATCCCGTTATCGGATCCAATATGGGACAGGTCGGCTTTTAAGGATGAGGACGTGTATTTACCGTTTATCCAGAGGTATGTGGCGATCGCGTTTTATCGAGCTATGGCTTACAAGGCGATGGTACAGACAAGCCCGCAATTTACCTTCGCGGATTTCCCCCACGACTGGGAGACAAACTCCAGTTATTGGCGATCAATAGATCCTGAAAGGGATATTCAGGTAATTAAAATGAAAGAAAAGATCAATTCAGGCCGTGCCGGAGATATATCCCATGACGACCTGAAAAGCCTGCTTGTCCCTGAGGGTAAAATAGACAAAGAACAAAAGGCGATATGCCTTATTCTTATGCTGGATGTAGCTGCGGACCCCGGTTATCCCGACAGGAAGAGCAGTCTGCTCGGCAGGCGTTTGGCCGTTGTTGATAAAGAAGCCGCTAAGGCGCAGAAAGAGCAGTTAGCGCGCGGCGGTTCATCAGATATATACGTCCCGAGAAAAGAAGATATCCCTCATTTTGAGGAAAAGAAACGACAGGCTGAAACTATCGAGTCTGCCTATAAGCAGTTGTCGGATATAGAAAGTTATATAGCCTCCCCCGAAACATATTCTTCCGGCGAGAGGAAATTAATAGACTTAGGCCTGAACATCTCCCGTAATTTTGGGATAGAGGATATTATCCTTCTTAATGGAAACGTTTCCTTTGCCGGGGCTTTCGGGATGTTTAATAACAAAAGGACCATGTTTCTTAGCCGCACCATAGCCGGGCATATGGGCGAAAGCGCGCCCGGGATGGTCGATATAGCGACTAATACCATAATTCATGAATTGGCGCATTTATTGGAAGAGTTTGCGCGGGAGGACAATAGAGAAGATCTCTGGGAGCAAGGTTATGTGTCGAATGTCAGAGGGTTAACCCATGATGCTACAGGTGGATTTTTCTCTGAAGCCATGCGTTTTGCAGCCGCGGTATCTTTGGCAAATGACGGCGAAGAGATCTTTGGAGAGACAGACACCGGGTTCGAAGGGGAGGTTGAAGAACAGCCTATTTACTTCCACGCCGCCTGGTCTAAGCTGGAAGGCGGGTCTGAGAAAATGAAATGGCGAGGGGATGTTGTTGATGCTACCAAACTTTCCAATATAAAATCGCGGATTAAAGATCAAAGCGAACGGGAGCGGGTTCAAGTCAGTATAGATAATAGAAATGTGGAAGTGTATGTAGACGAAAACCTCATGAATATGGTTCGGAACAACACAACAAAAGATTTTGATATAAGCGCTTTTGTGAGAGCCCGGATTCAGGAGTATCCTCCGATGACCGATGAAATTGTCATCGTGCTTCTTGATGAATCCGGACATCTGTTCGAGGACTGCACCGCTAACGGTTTTGTCGGTGTGAATAAAGAACTTTTCGAAATAGGGCTATCACAAACAGGGCTGCAAAAAATATTAGAACGCGGCCTGGCGCATGAATTGAACCATGAAGCGCTTGTGTTTGAGAAAGCTGTGTTAGGGGAGATGTCCGCGGAAGATATTTTGCTTAGGATGACCCAGGGAATAGAGAGGACAGTCGAAGGTATGATGGCAAAAAATGACCTTGCCGGCCTTGTTCTCGAACAGTCGGATATGAACATATTAGCAGAAAAACTTTCCTATGTTGCCATTCGGGAGATCGCGCTTAACAGTGAGGTCTTGGCCGAGAAGTGTCTAAGCGTCATGGAGAAAGTTCTTGCTCGAAAAGGGGACTATCCGAGAGACATCTACTCTAGCGCAGTCCATCTTATCCGGGAAATCGCGCTCAACAATGAGACCTTGGTAGATAGGTGTCTAAGCGTCCTGAAAGAAGTTCTTATCCGGGAAGGACATCTGGGCACTGTCTACGATGGAGCAGCCGATGCTATCGGGAGAATCGCGCTTAACAATGAGACCTTAGCAAGCAAGTGTCTAGGTTTTCTGGAAGGAGTCCTTACCGGAGAAGGTTTTCCGCTTAATGCCTACCCCAGCGCAGCGCAAGCCATCTGGGGAATAGCAAGAAAAGATAGTTCCCTTATTCAACAGTCAACAGTCACTGCACTGGAAGCTGAACTAACCAGAGAAGGGCATTATCCGGGATATGATGCCTGCGTTAGCGCAGCCAATGCCATTTGCGCAATTGCTGAAGCCAAACCCGCTCTTATTAAGGAGGGCTCATTATCAAAGCTGATATTCAGCCTGCCAAAGCATTTCCACAATCACACCTTTATACACTACCAGCTCTACTATAACCCGCACTTCATACAAAGCACGACCCGTTTTTCAGAGGAATCCCGTTACTCAATAGGCCTCGCGGTATATCATCTTCTAAAGCAGTATGGTCGTACCCCTGATACAGCAAAACCGGAAGAGATTGAAGGAGCAATTAATTATATAATCGCCGGCAGGGAATTTGTTGGCGATGAAGAGGTCTATTCCGATAAGCGAAAAGCCATCAACATCTGCCATGAAGAAAAGAATTGTAATCCGGACATTCTTGAAGCGATCCAAAAGGGCAGGGTATTGGGAAAGCCCATGTCCTTTAAAGGCGCCGACCAAAAGGAAGCTATTAAGGAAAAAATCAGGACAACCGAGGGACCTCTTACCATCTGGTTTAATGGCCACGGCGGGCCGAATCATTTATGGTTAAGTAGTGGTCAGATCGGAAGCGAAGAGTCCGAGAATGTGCAGCATCCTTTTGCCATCAGTTACAAAGAGTTGGCAAGCTGGCTTAAAGACAGGGGAAGCCTTGGTGAGGTAGTTCTTCTCTTAGATTCTTGTTACAGCTATGATTTTACTCTCCAGTTACTAAATGAGATAAAGATACAGAAGGCGGAAGGACTGCCGATTGTGATAAGCGCGGCCAATATGGGCAGGATAGCAGGAATGAACACCTTTCTTGATGGGGTAAGTAGCCAGGTAAAGCAGGATCAGCCTCTTTTTCTTGGGGATGTAATTAGCGGCTTAGAGTCAAAAGAGGTATTCAAGATGCAGGATTCATCTCTTTTTGTTCCCAACGAAAAACTTTCCAACCTCACGCATCCCTTTGCCGGAAGACAGGTTGTTGAGGTTCCGGCAGAAAGCCGGCATGCCGGCATTCCTGGTAGCGTAACTGCATTAAGCGGCCCCGGCAGGAACATTCTGCCTATAAGCATCCCCGAAGGCGTAACCGACCTTGGTTTCGAGGGGGGTATTGGGGAGATTGATACAGCTGCGTTTGACAGGCTATGGGTCAACAGGGAAGCTTGGCAGAGCCTTGATCTTCGGACTGAGTTGGGAGATGAAGCATACGCGGTAATTACTGATCGGGCTATGGGATCAGGATATGAAAGAGGGATCAGTCAGATGGAAGTCCGACTTGTGGATCAGTCTGAGATGGGTCTTATTGTCCCGGAAAACAAAGAAGTCTTTGTAGTTCGTGACGGTAACCGCATACTCGTATTGGATACTTACTGGCAAAGTTTTTCGGATGAGACCACCCCGGAATCTCTCAGGAAGGGCAAAAACAGTAAACTTAACCTTATTATGCACGAGGCCATGGCTGACTGGTGTCAAAGGAACAATGTTCCAGCCGATGATATCCCCATGCTGATAGAAGGGCTATTGAAAGGTATAGGCGGAACTTACGAAAGAGAATACGACTTTGAACGCCGACTGGCGCACCTGGGAGTAAATATTGACAGGAGTATAGATGGGGAAAGGGAACCGGCCGCAAAAAAAATTATCAAAGTACTCGATACCGGCGCATTTTTTCTTCCGCCCGGGAAAGCGTTAAGCGATGACGAAATGGGCCGGGATCTTATTACAAAAAGCATGACAGAAGCGGGTACTAATATTCTGGACATCATATTCCGGGGTATTCACAACGGGAAGGAGTCCTATGATTTTATAACGGCAAATCCTGTTGTTAAACTTCCTGATGAGGGAGGAGATGTAAGGACTCATAAAGACGCGTATACACTCCTGACCGGCGCTACTACCAGGATAAGGGGCGCGGCGCAGAGTTTTATAGTAAAGCACAAAATAGGGAATTTACAGCTTGATTACGGCGTGGCGGTTGAGCACGCGCTGGGCGTTATTGAAAAAATAGGAGATCTTAATCCCGGCTCCCAAAAAGACAAGATCAAAGAAAGACAGAGCCTGATACATTATTCAATTGCGCGATCTATCCTGGATGAGCTTACGAGTGAAATGAACAAAAAAGATAGTAAAATAAAAAACCGTATAGAGAAGATCATAGGGGAGAAGACAGATCTTCGAGGGTGGTTATCTGAAAGGGTAATGTTGGATATAATAGACGATAAAGCAGAAAATGAGAAAGGAGAGGAACTGATAACTATAATGCCTTTTGGGAGGGTAAGCCTTTTGGGGATAGCTAAGCTGAATATAGGGCATGTGGCTCTCAGCGGGGATCCGGTTGCTATTAGAGAAGCTTTAACCCCGCTTGCCTACGCTAATGCTTTACTGTCCGGCCGGCTTGACCAATTTCAAGATATTCTAAAAGATCTGCAAGATGAATTCGAGAAAGACAATGAGTTTTTCAGGAAAATGTTCATGATCGGCCTTCCGGAGATAACGAAATTGCGGTATGAGACAATGCGTGAATTATTCGAAGCGGAAGTTGCCGTTCTCCGGTCGCTGTAATACCGTTTTAATTTAATGCGAATTTCCGGATCGCGGCGGCTTGTTAAAAGGTTCGCGAAGGTCAGATAAGAAAGCGGCGCAGATAAGTGTTATTACCCGCAATTATTTCTCCGGCGAAGTGATCTCAATAAACTAATGTATTTCGTTGGTTATTTACGGCGGGCAGGTGGAACGCAGAGTTACTGCGAACGACTGAAATGTTACAGGGCGGATGATTTCTATATTACAGGGAAAACCGAAGCAATGCTTGACAATATTAAGATATTATGATATTTTAATATTTGTGAAAAAGAAAAAATCTTACGAGTATCCTTTTGAGGAAGCTGCGGGAATGTTAAAGGTGGTTGCTCACCCTGTGAAGCTTTTTATAATATCGCTTCTCGAGGGAAAGAGTATGAATGTGGGGGACATACAGTCATCCGCCGGGGCTAAACAGCCGGTTATAAGCCAGCATCTTAACGCCATGGCGTCTAAAGGAATATTAGGCCGCGAAAGAAAGGGTAACGAAGTGTTCTACTATATAAGGAAGAAAGATGTTCTTAAAATTTTGACGTGTATAAAAGGTTGTTGCGAAAAATAGGGGTGGGATAATGTTTAAAAAAATAATAGGTTTTTCGATAAATCGTCCCAAAATAGTAATGGTTCTTGCCGCGTTGGCGGTGCTTGTAAGTATTGCCCAATTTCCCAGGATGAAGGTTGATACCGACCCGGAGAATATGCTTCCCGAGGATGAATTTGTAAGGATATTCCACCATGACATAAAAAGAGAGTTTGCCCTGTATGATTTTATTGTCCTGGGAGTTGTAAATGACCAGTCCGCGATGGGGGTGTTTACGCCTGAGACGCTTGAAAAGATATACGCTATAACAGAGAAGACAGCGCGTATAGACGGTGTTATAGCGTATGAACTTATAAGTCCGTCTACCAAAGATGATATACAGCAGGATGGGCTTGGAACAGTACGTTTCAGGTGGCTTATGGGGCCCCCGCCTTATACCGCTGAAGAATCCGCTCATATCCGGGATAGGGCTAAAGATAACCCTATGTTCGACGGAACTGTTGTGTCGGAGGACGGCAAGGCTATTTGTATATATGTTCCGGTTGAAGAAAAAGACCAGAGTTACAGAATATCCCGGGAAATACGCGAAATAATAAAGGAATACGGCGGGGAGGAAAATTACCACATAACCGGGCTTCCGGTGGCGGAGGATACTTTCGGTTTTGAGATGTTCAAGCAGATGGCTATATCGGCGCCCCTTGCTATGTTCGTTATCTTTGTTCTAATGCTGGCCTTTTTCAAGAACGCGAAACTGGTGCTTGTGCCGCTTGTTCTTGCCGGTATAACAGTTTTTACCACAATGGGGTTACTCATAGGCCTGGGATTTAAGGTGCACATAATGAGTTCCATGATACCCATATTTCTCATGCCGATAGCGGTTCTTGACTCCGTGCATATACTCAGCGAATTCTTTGAAAAATACAATAAGATCGGAGACAGGAAAAAGGCTGTTATAGAGACAATAGACGGTCTTTTTATGCCGATGCTTTTTACTTCTCTTACCACAACAGCCGGTTTTTTCTCTCTGGCTTTTGCCCGGATACCTCCCGTACAGGTATTCGGGGTTTTTGTGGCTATCGGGGTTATGACGGCATGGCTGCTTACTATAACTTTTATTCCCGCATCGGTGGCTTTAATGAAAAAGGAATGGTTTTTAGGTTTCGGGGTTACGGCTACCGCGTCCGAGTCGTCTCGGATAAACCGGATCCTGGAGTCGGTGGGGAGGTTTTCTCTGGCCAGGTGGAGATATATACTTACGGCGGCGGTATTTTTGGTTGCAGTTTCCTTGTACGGAATAACCAGGATAGTTATTAACGACAATCCCGTTAAATGGTTCACCCCGGGGCATGAAATAAGAATAGCGGATGATATACTCAACGAACACTTCGGAGGGACATATACGGCCTATCTCGTGCTTGAGGCCGAAGATAAAGAGAATGAAGTGTTCAAGGAACCTGAAATGCTGCGGTACACGGAAAGGATGCAGGAACATATATTAAAGGACGGAGATGTCGGGAAAACCACGTCACTGGCGGATGTTACGAAGAAAATATACTATGAGTTGCTCGGTGGCGACAAAAAGAACAACGTAATACCTGATACAAAAGAAGCGGTCGCGCAATGTCTTATGTCGTATCAAAATTCTCATAAACCTGACGATCTATGGCATTTTACCACGCCCGATTATTCAAAGATCAATATATGGTTCCAGCTTAAAACGGGAGATAACGTCGGTATGACAAGAGTGGAACAAGCGGTAAAAGAGTTTATGTTCAATAACCCGCCGCCTTTTCCCGTAGAGACCGGATGGGCCGGGCTTACTTATATTAACGTTGTCTGGCAGAACCGCATGGTCGTGGGGATGCTTATGAATTTTCTGGGGAGTTTTATAATAGTTCTTTTCATGATGGTGATTCTTTTCCGGTCACCCGCGAGAGGGTTAATATCCATGGTTCCGCTTTCGGTCACCATTATTTTCATATACAGTCTCTTGGGTTTTATCGGGAAGAACTACGATATGCCGGTTGCGGTGCTTTCGGCGCTAACCCTTGGGCTTTCCATAGATTTTGCCATACATTTTATCGAACGTGCCAGAGAGATATATGCCGTACAAGGGACATGGGATCTGACGGTGCGTGAGATCTTTCGAGAACCCGCCAGGGCGATATTAAAAAACGCCATGGTAATATCTATAGGTTTTCTCCCTCTTTTGGCTGCGCCACTTGTGCCGTATAAGACTGTGGGTGCATTTATGTTCCTTATAATGCTTACATCAAGCGCAGGAACGCTTATTCTTCTTCCGGCCATAATATCGGCGTTCCCGGAGGTGGTTTTTAGCGAAAGGAAAAACCCTTTTTGCAGACGGCCATGTTGTATGATCTTTGGGGCAATGTTGGCTTTTGCCGCGGCGTATGTTCTCAGGGGATATACCTCAGCGCATTGGGGTGGGATCATTTTTGTGATCATATTTGTTCTGGCCGCCATGTCGGGGATCTGTAATTTAGTAGGTGGGCATAAAATATGTGTAGATGAAAAGGAGGTTCAAAATGAGGAGAATTAACTTGTTTTTAATGATTGGTATTTTTAGTTTGTTCTTATCTTCTCAAAGCGGAGCTATGACAGCGAAGGATATCGTTAAAAAGTCCAACCAGGCGTCTTACTATCAGGCTAGCGACGGGAAAGCTGATGTACACATGGTTATAACCGATTCTCTGGGGAGGACCCGCGAAAGGGATATGACCATTCTGAGGCTCGATAACGAGGACGACAGCCACCAGAAATATTACGTTTATTTCAATAAACCTGGAGATGTAAAGGGTATGTCTTATCTGGTCTGGAAAAACCCGGGAGAGGATGATGACAGGTGGCTTTATCTTCCGGCGCTTGACCTGGTAAGGCGGGTAGCTTCAAGCGATAAGAGATCAAGCTTTGTGGGATCGCATTTTGCATATGAGGAAATATCCGGAAGAGGCGAAGAAGAGGATGAGCATACGATAGAGGAAGAAACCGATGAGTTGTACAAAATAAAGAGTGTACCCAAAGAGCCTGGATCCGTAGAATTCTCTTATTTCTTTACCTGGATAAACAAAGAGAATTTCTTGCCTGTGAAGGCCGAGCTCTTCGACAAGAACGGAAAGCATTATAAGACCATGGAGGCTTTGGAGGTAGATACGGTAGCGGGCTTTCCGACCATAACCAGGATGAAGGCAAGCGACCATAATTCCAACGGATATACTGTTTCGGAATTCTCAAGCATAGAATATGATATAGGCCTTGGGGAGGATATTTTTACGGAAAGGTATCTTAGAAGGCCGCCCAGACAGCACATAGGGAGCTAAAGCGGAAGATGGCTGTTCTGAATATTTTAAAGATATTGTGTCTCTCTATTTTACTTCTTGCGGTAGAAGTCGGAAGGTATGCTTACTCCTCGGATTTTCCAAAGATCCACGGTTTTCTTGAAGAAGCTTTTGCCCCGAGAGTGGGTAAAGATGATACTCGCCACAGGCAGTTCAATATGGCCGAAGCAAGGGCTCAGCTTAAGACGAACCATTATTTTATCGGAAATAATATTCTTGCCGACTGGCAAACCTTCGTAAAAGCCAGATGCGATTTTGTTCTGGATATTTATGAGGGAGGCAAGGTCATTACGGATCTAAGGGAGCTAAATGTCTCTTTTACTCCTTTGGACATCGCCGACATAAAGGTAGGACGGCAGGTTCTCACCTGGGGGACAGGCGACTATCTTTTTCTAAACGATCTTTTCCCCAAAGACTATGTGTCTTTCTTTATAGGTAGAGACGATGAATATCTTAAAATACCCAACGATGCTTTCCGGCTTATGTTGTATCCGGAATGGTTCAATGTCGATCTTGTATGGATACCTTTTTTTGAGCCCGATACTGTTCCTTCTGGATACAGGGTAAGCTATTTCGACACTTTTCAAGGCAAGATAGCCGGGGTCACCGCGGAACGGGATGTGCTTATGCCGGCAAAAAAGCTGTCAAATTTTGTGTATGCCGCTCGGATATACAGAAATTTCCAAGCCTACGAGGCGGCTTTTTATTACTATAGAGGGTTCGATCCCTCTCCGAAAAGTTATTATGACGAACAGGCTCATCAGCTTTACCACGAACGCCTGGATTCATACGGAGCAAGTTTGCGCGGGCCGGTTTTCTGGGGAATAGGTAATATTGAAGCGGCATACTACTATTCACCCGACGATAGCGTGGGGGACATAAGGACAATTCAGAACTCCCGCATGAAATACCTTGCCGGGTATGAGAAAGATCTTAGCAATGATTTTAAGATGGCATTCCAGTATTATCTTGAACAGACATTGGATTACAGGCAATACGAAAGGGCTCTTTTGCCCATGGACTATAAGTGGAAAGAGTACAGGCATACCATTACCAACAGGATGACAAAATTTTTCGCCGATCAGACAGTAAAGATCAGCATTTTCACTTTTTTCTCGCCATCTGACCTGGATGTTTATACAAGGCCGTCTATAAGTTGGAGCCCCCAGGATGGATGGACGCTTACTGTCGGAGCCAACTTACCATGGGGAAAGGATTCTTTAACAGAATTCGGAAGCGTGCAAAAAAATAAAAATGTTTACGCAAGATTAAGGTACAGTTTTTAAGGGAGGGAATTATGCTTGTAGAACGCATATTAAGAGGAGCCGCCGGTTTTTTTATATTAACGAGTGTTTTTCTGGCTTATTTTTTAGATATCAGGTGGCTCTGGTTCACTCTTTTTGTGGGGATAAATCTCCTGCAGTCAGCTTTTACCAATTGGTGTCCCATGATGTCCATATTGCGTAAAATAGGAGAAGGGAACGAGAATAAAGAACAGAGGTTTTAATATTTAATATTTGTATTTGAGATCTCCAATTTTCCTCAAGACAAGGGGTTTTTACTTTAGTACTTTGGTAAAACCTTTATCGCTCAGCATCATTCCACAGACCAGCATAGTTCGATGCATGACGACCTTTCGATTACAATCATGACAAGCGAAGCCGGACCAAGCCTCGCTTGGGTCTAACTTTATGGGCTACAAGCTTTAATTTGTAATATTGAGATCTCGCGGCTTGTTTCTCAAAATTGCGCCTCAACGCCATAATAGATTCCATAGCTAACGCCGGAGATTTTTCCATAGAGAAAGAATAGTAGTAGCTTTTTTATTTTTGCTCATAAGGTGTTCCGGATGTTGTTTAAAGAGTGCAAGATGAAGGAAGGAACCGCCCCGTCCCCGTTAAGCGCTGATTAAAAAATTTGCTTTTCGTTAACATATACTTGACAACGAAATATTCTGTGGTAAACTCTGTTTAAAGGATGGAGATATGAAAATTGTAGGTGTTAATATAAAAAGGGCGAGAGAGGAAATGGGACTTACGCTCAGGGTTTTGGCGGAGAGATTGGGTGTAAGCGCCAGTTTTCTTTCACAAGTAGAATGCGGCAAGGCTTCTCCTTCCTTATCCAGCCTTAAGAAAATTTCAGACGCGTTAGAAACCACGGTAAGCCGTCTTATAGAAGGCGGGAGTACGGTAGAGGATAATCCTATCGTGAGATCGAACGAGAGGAAATATCTCCATGAGGCCGGCAAGGGCATAAACCTGTATCTGCTGACTTCGCGTGATCCTAATAAGCAGATGGAACCTTTGCTCTTCAAACTTAAGGAAGGCGCGACATCAGGCGGAACGTCGTATAAGCATTTCGGGCAGGAATTTGTCCTTGTGCTTAAAGGTTCGATAGAGATAACCCTTAACGATACTATTTATATTTTAAAAAAGGGGGACAGTATTTATTTTAATTCAAGTGTGCCGCATGCTTTCAAGAATGTTGGGAAAAAAGAAGCGGAGGCGATCTGGATAGTAACCCCTCCGACTTTTTAGAAAGAGCGATTTTTTTTGCGTGCAATATTAACTAATACTTAATATAGTTAAACGTCATAAAACAAAACGGGGAGCGCTATGAAAAAACTATTGGAATTAAAAATGGGTGGACTTAAGAAGCCTCTTGCCAAATTTGCGAAAAAAATAGACAGCTTCAATGTAACCGGGAAGAATTTCGGAGAGTTCATGGATATGGTTTCATCGGAGATGAAGAACTTGCCTTTTGACAGTGTTTCCCGGGATAAAGCGGGGAACCTTATCGGCGAAGTTAAGGGGTACGGTAAAGAAGAAGCCGTTGTGATGATGTCCCATGTCGATATTGTATCTTCCGGCAGACAGAGATTGGAAGAAATTAACGGAAGCGGTATGGTCAGTTTTAAAGCCGGGATCGTATCCGCTCTTTACACGGCGGCTTTGATGAAACGAACAATGCTTCCATTTACGGGAGATCTTTTGGTGTGCTGTGTGCCGAGGGTAGAGAGCTGCAATCCGGGGGTAAAATACCTGTTTGACGGATTGCTCAAGTCCAAGTTAAAACGGATAAAAGGGGTTCTGCTGTGTGAACCGACTGAGTTTAACGTTAACCTGGGTCATAAAGGCAGGATGGAATACGAGATAGTTGTCAGGGGAAAACTCAAAAAAAATTTTCTGGAGAACCGCGGGATGAACATGCTGGGTACGATGTTCCCGCTGATAAATGAGCTTGAGAAGGTGTCAAAAGAAATGCCTAACGATCTGAACATGGGGCATTCCGAGCTGCGTATAAAAGATGTACTTTACAGCGGAGCCAGGCTGGGGGATGAGTCGAACGAATTTCGTGTTGTTGTTGACAGAGCGTATATTCCCGAGGAGAACGAACGAGCGATATTAAATAGGGCTAAAACGATAGCCCGTAGAGTGTACAGTTCAGAACCCGAGGTTAGTGTAAGAACAATGCTGGCTAAACAAAAATTCAGGACCTCTACCGGAATCGAAATAGTATCGGAAAAAGAGTTTAAACCGTGGGTTATGGAGGGCCATGATCCGTTCGCTTCGGATTCGCTCAAGTGTCTTAAGGAGAGCGGGTTCAGGTCCAATTTTAGTTTTTGGAAAAACATAATCACCGAAGGTTCTTACACTTGCGCGGAGCTTAAGATACCCACTATAGGGTTCGGGGCGGGATCAGAAGAAGATCTGCATTCCGGGACGGATGATGTGGGGACGGACAAGCTCGAAAAGGCGGTGTATGGGCAGGCTCTTATTATCCAAAGGAACATAGGCATGCCGGCCTTCGGCTGGAGTTCGGACAGTATATGAGGCAATATGATATGAATATGCTTGTACTTAATTGCGGAAGTTCATCCTTGAAGTACAAAGTAGTAAGCCTGCCGGATGGTTCAGAGCTTGTACGCGGAGAGGCTGAAAGGGTAGGCATTAAGACCCAGGGAAAAACACGGATAATACATTCAGTCCTGGGCGAGGAAAGGGCCGTCGAAGCGCCTCTTCCGGATCATTCGGTGGCGCTGCAGGAAGTCCTGGGTCTTATTGCGGAAGATTCCAAGGCCAATAAGGATATACATTTTGAGGCTTTTGCCCATAGGTATGTTCATCCGGGGACTTTTTTCGCAAAGCCGGTAACGGTATCAAGGGCGGTACTTGCTAAACTTAAAAAGACGTTCCCTTTGGCGCCGATCCATAATCCAATTTCATACCGGCTTATAGAGTTTTGTCATAAGCAGTATCCTGAAGTGCGCCAGTTCGTCGTTTTCGACACATCATTTCATAGGACCATACCGCCTTCTTTCTCCGCTTATGCTATTAATCGTAAAGTGGCCGCTAAATACGGCATAAAGAAAGTAGGTTTTCACGGTATATCACACCGCTACGTTATGGAAGAAGCCGGTAAGTTTCTTGGTAAAGATCCGAGGCTTCTGCGTATTATAAGCTGTCATCTCGGAACAGGGGGAGCGAGTGTATGCGCCATAAAAGGAGGCAGATCTATTAACAGTTCTATGGGGTTTACGCCACTTGAGGGGCTGATGATGAATACGCGATGCGGTGATGTTGATTCCGGCGCCCTGCTCAATCTCATGTTCAGGGAAAAATTATCTTCCGAAGACGCGGAAAAGGTGCTCAATAATAAAAGCGGGGTGCTTGGCATTTACAGCGCGTCATCAGATCTGAGGGATGTGATAAGGGGCATGAATACCGACAAGAGGGCGAAAATGACGTTCGAAATGTACGCGCGCAGGGTAAGGACATATGTATGTTTTTACGCCTTGATCTTGAAGAAAGCGGATGTACTTATCTTTACCGATTCACTTGGTATGGTTTCCCCGATTTTAAGACAAAGCGTTTGCGGGGGCATGGAGTTGATCGGGGTAAGCCTTGATAAAGACAAGAATGAGAAGTATGCGAAAGGTATAAGCGATATTTCATCAGAGCTATCGGAGACACGTGTTCTAATCGTTCCTACAGACGAAGAGATAATGATAGCGAGGGAAGCGTATAAGGAGTTCATTAAACATGATACTGGTAGTTGATTATAGTATGTCGGGGGCTAAGATACTGGCTTACGAAAAAAACGGAAACAAGCGATCTGTGCCGTTAGGTGAGGAGAGTTTCTCAGGAGAGCCTGAAGTTCTGAGAAAAGCTGTCCGAAGTTTTATAGGCAGAGCCAGGATAACCGCGATTTCTTTCAAGATGATTTTTGGGGGAGATCTGTTCGATGGTCCGACGCTTGTTGATGAGGCCTTTTTTGAGCGGTTCGTTGGTTTGACAGAGCAATTTTCTTTTTATGTGCCTTCTGCGGCAGAGATACTTAAAAAATTTCGGCTCGCCTTTCACGATGTTCCGCTTATAGCTTTCTTCGAGACTTCGTTTTTCAGGGATCTGCCGGACGAAGAGAAGTTTTATGCCCTTCCACTCGAATACTGCGCGGAAAATAATATAAGGAAATGGGGGTTTCACGGAATATACCACGAAATGAACGCCGGACTCGTCACTGACGGGTGTAAATGTGTTTCTGTGGTTTTTGATAAACAAACAACTGTTTGCGCTATAAAGGAAGGACGCCCCGTTTCCATAAGTTTGGGATATACCCCGCTTGAGGGAGTAATGTCAATGCCCAGCTGCGGTGATCTGGACCCGGGGATAGTGTTCTATCTGATGAATGTCCACAAACATTCGATATACTGGATAGATAATATGCTGAAGAACGAAAGCGGTTTTAAGGGAATGACGGGATATGACATTGAGTTTAAGGATATGTTTAAACTGCGTGGAAAGGATGCCAAGGTGGATCTGGCATTTGAGGTTTATATTGCCCAGATAATGAAATACATAGGGGAAGGGATATCTGTTCTTGGAGGATTAGATAAAATATTTTTTTCCGGAAGCAATGTAAGCTTATTGTTCCCCTTGGTTTACGATTTAGTCAAAAGGATATCATTTCTTGGCATAAATATTGCAGAGTTGCCGTGGGGATTAAATGACGGGCTTTTGCGCGTATCATCTGACGAGTCGAAAATAGAAGTCAACATAAACAGCAAAGACGTTTTAGATATAATATTCCTGCTAAGCAAAGATTTTCAGGGACGGTTCTGAACTCGATCTTACACCTGTCGTTTTTCCACCATATTTTTAGGTGCTCCCCCGATGCTTCGCCTCGTAAAAATCTAATCGAAAATATCTTGTATAGGCTTGACACTGGGGAGACAAGGGGTTGACGATGGTAACATTTCAGTTATCCGCAGTAGAATCCTACGCCGTCGTCACGAGGAGCCCCGAAGGGGGCGACGAAGTGATCTCAATAAACTAATGTATTTCGTTGGTTATTTACGGCGGGCAGGTCAATTCCTCTCATTAGTATTTCCATAAGCCTCTTGCAATATGTTACCGTCTCCAGATCTTCCTCATCCCAGTATTTGATAACCTTTTCAAGGTCCCGCATTATGTGCGCCAGGCATCTCTGCTTCTTTCAATTGTTCTTTGATCTTCTCATAGAGAGGTTTAGCTTCACGGGCAACTTGATCTCGGAAGCCGGCGATAGAAGATACCGCGATCTTAAGGCCGAACATCTTTCTGAAGATCTTATTTAT
>Ga0172377_10001157_pt1 | contig 26165 bp, 22 predicted proteins | sample Pumphouse3metaG_FD_119749 | JGI IMG/M metagenome (GOLD analysis project Ga0172377, IMG submission 119749) | Leachate microbial communities from a municipal landfill in Southern Ontario, Canada - Pumphouse #3 metaG | ecosystem: Engineered > Solid waste > Landfill > Unclassified | place: Canada... | reverse complement strand
GCTCATCGTGCTCATGCTTCTACAGCTGTTATAGCAAAGTTTTTTCCTAATGATAAAATGTTTGGATATCTGGTAGAGAAAGAGGTTGTAAATCTGGATAAGGTAATGTCTAATCCTTCTCGTCCTTTTACTGCTATAATGGGAGGTTCAAAAGTTTCATCCAAGATTACAATTATCGAAAATTTATTAAATAAAGTAGATAATCTTATTCTTGGTGGTGGAATGACTTACACATTTGTAAAGGCTAACGGAGGAAAAGTAGGTAATTCTCTTTGTGAAAATGATTATTTGCAGACAGCTCTTGATATTCAGAAAAAAGCAAAAGCAAAAGGAGTAAAATTATATATAGCAATAGATGTAGTTGTTGGTGATTCTTTTTCTAATGATGCTAATACCCAGGTAGTAAAATCAAATGAAATCCCGGAAGGCTGGGAAGGACTGGATGCAGGGCCTGAAACAGTTAAAAATTTGAAGAAAGTTATTGAATCATCAGGTACTATTCTTTGGAACGGTCCTGTGGGGGTTTTTGAATTTGATACATTTGCTGTTGGTTCACATGCTGTGGCTGAAGCAATTGTTACTGCTACTAAAAAAGGAGCTTTCTCTTTGATTGGTGGAGGGGATTCAGTAGCATGCATCAATAAATTTGGTCTTGCAGACGGGGTTTCGTATATCTCTACAGCCGGTGGTGCGCTATTAGAATATCTTGAAGGAAAAACTCTTCCCGGTATTGCAGCAGTACGTGGAAATTAATAGAATTTAAGGTTTAGGTGTCAGGTACAGTTTTTGGGTTTTGAAAAGGGAAACAGCGAAAGACCATGTATCACCACCAGTAAAAACATGTGTCAAACTAAATTGAAAATTTCAGGCGAAGACGCTTGATCTAAATATAGGATGCCAGACCAAAGAAAATATAACACCTAAATTTCTTGTGGATTTTAGGTGTTAATTGGAATAGAAAAGCCCGAAAATTTTCGGGCTTTTCTATTCCAATATTTATTTACTAAAACCAATGATCTTATTTTCCTAAAGAATGTTGTTACCGATTTTTTCTGTGATTCGAAAATTTTCCTTTTTGTCCCTGTTGCCCATGACGATTTTTCATGCTCTTAATGTTCATTTTTTGTTCACCCGTGAGCTGTGCAGACATTTCTATTCTTGCTTTAGCGCGAATTTTAGCCATTTTGTTCTGCAGCGCACTCATTTTATCGATGTTCGTATTAATTGCATTAATATCAGGCTGATCTGCATCCATCAATGTTTTCTCGTGAAGTTTTAATTCTTTTAGCTGATCTTTAAGAGGTGTTACTTCTTTCATAAAATTTGTACGAATAGTTTTGAAAGATTCTTTTTGCTTTTCTGTCAGCATTTTCATAGGAAAATTTTCTCTTCCCTGATTTTTTCTACCTCTTAAAGATTCGTTCATCTCTCTGTTTTGATCTGTACCTGGCTGACACTGGAAATTTTCTCCCTGAGGTCTCATTCTGTTACCTGCCTGTTCTTTTTGCATCTGCATTGGAGTGTTCTGACGTGTTTTTTGTTTATTATTACAACTAACTAAAGTCAAGGTTAATGCTAATGCTCCTACTAATAAAAATGATTTTGTTTTCATCCTTTATGATTTTATATTTATACCTGTTAGATATAAAACAAGTCGTAAGGTTTAATTGCAAAAATAGAAATTTTGAGCTCACTCCGAAAAGTCGTAAATGCAAATATTTATAAGTTTTAGTTAAAATAGTTGCTTTAAACTTTATGGTATTTAATTGTTAATAAATAGGTTGTCTATTATTGTTTATAATCAATTTTTAAAAGCCCACTTTTAAGAGTGGGCTCAATCTTTAAATTTTAATTTAATTCATTTTCCGATTTTATAACTGTACCACTTGCAAATACAGAAGACAGCGTTTTTGAATCAGAGAGAACATCCAAAGCTTTATCTACAATTTTATCTTTTTTTAATGTTGATTGCATAGCACCTTTCTGATAATAATAACGGGAAACTATTTCGGTGGTCAGTAACTTTTTTATTTCTTCTTCGTTTCCCTTTTCTTTTAAATCATTATCAAGGTTGGAAGTTATTTTTTCTTTTAGCTTACTGAATTCCTCTTTAGCGTCATTATAACGGTTCTCTTTTTTTGCAATTTCTATCATTTTTTCGAGAATGTCTTCAGTGACTGTTTTGTATGAAAATTTTTTTTGTTTCAAAAAAATTCCGAATTCTTTATAAATCTTATCTGTAATTTCAAAGTTATCCGGAGAAGAAATAGATTTATGGGAAATTGCATATTGTGTGGCAAAATCGAAATACATAAAATTCTGATCCAGATTCATACTAAGTGTACTCATAGTGAGAGATTCCATCTTTATGTCCGGAACTATACCGCCTCCGTCATATACAATTCTGCCTTTCTCTGTTTTAAATTTTGATATAAGAGAATCAGGAACATTACCTACACTTCCGTCTTCATTACGATGAGTGTAATCAAGTGCCTGAATGCATCTTCCGCTGGGAATATAATATTTTGCCGTAGTTACTTTAAGTTTAGAATTATATCCAAGATCTCTTGTGGTTTGAACCAGACCTTTCCCAAAAGTCCTTGTTCCTATTATAACTGCGCGATCCAGATCCTGCAAAGCACCCGATACAATTTCTGAAGCTGAGGCTGATCCTCTGTTAACAAGTACAGCTATGGGCATTATAGTATCAACAGGATCTTCTGTGGCTTTGTAATCATTATCCCATTGTTTCATTTTACCACTTGTATTCACTACATCACTACCTTTGGGAACAAAAATATTTACAATTTTTACGGCTTCATTAAGAAGACCACCCGGATTAGATCGCAAATCCAGAATTAGCTTCTGAGCTCCCTGTTTTTTTAAATCAACGAAAATCTTTTTTACTTCATCCCCACATCCTTCCCAAAAGTTGGTCAGATAAATATATCCTGTATTATTATTAAGCATTCCTTCATAAGAAACAGGGTCTATCTGAACCTTCTCTCTGGTAATTTTTAAATCTAAATTTTTTTTCTTTCCCGGTCGCTGAATTTTTATATTAACAATTTCATCAGGTTTACCTTTTAAATGATTGCTGACTTGTTCTGTAGTCATATTCTCTGTGGATATACCGTCTATTTCTTTAAGAATATCTCCGGCTTTCAGTCCGGCTTTTTGTGCCGGGAATCCTTCGTAAGGTTCTGAAATAATAATGTCCTTATCGTGTTTTCCAATAACGGCACCTATTCCTGCATATTCTCCATCTGTCATGAATTTAAAATCACCCATCTCCGATTCCGGAATATAAGTTGTATACGGATCAAGAGTTGACAGCATATCATCAATGCTGGTTCTTATCATTTTTTCAGGTTTTATTCCATCCACATAGAACGAGTTTAATTCACGAATGACAGCATAATAAAGATCTAAATTTTTATTTAACTGGAATAATTTTTGATCACGTGTAAAACCGCTGATGATTAAAGTAACGGCTACTAGTAAAATAGCAATAAAACTTATTTTTTTTATTTTTTTATTTCGCATAATTTCTGCGTTTAATTTTTAAAAAGATAATTTAATTTTTTTCTTTAAGCAAAAATAAGAAAGCTTATTGAAAATGATAGCTGAGAAGTTTAATAAACATGTTAAATATACTTAACTGTTATACGCAAGTCAGAAATAATTGCGTATAACCTGACATTGGGCCATGTTATATATTTGTCTTTCCGCCCGGAAGGGCATAAACAGACTAAAATATTTTTATATATTTAAACTTTATATTATATGAATTATAATTATCCTGTAATAAGTAGGTCGTAGAATTTTAATCAAGCATCCGGTTATTAAAATGTGTTATTATTATCCCTGAACAGGGTATAGAGTTTCGGCAATTTTCAGATCAACAGGACTGGTAATTTTAATGTTTTCAGAATTCCCTTCTACAAGATTTATCTTTTTATCCAGCGTTTCAAAAACAGAAGCATCATCAGTGAATTCGTTATCATCTATTGAGAAATAGGCTCTTTTAATTAATTCTGTACGGAAGGTCTGAGGTGTCTGGACAAGTCTGTAAAAACTTCTGTCTACTGCATGACTGCCGTCTTTGCCAATAATTCTGAGAGACTGACTGACCTGTGTTATGGGAATTGCGCTTCCCTCGGTTTTAGCCATATCCTCACATAATCTTAAAGTTTTCATAGAAACCAGGGGTCTTACACCATCATGAATAAAAACAATTCCGTTACCGGGAATCCGGTTTAATCCATTTTTTACTGATAGAAATCTACTATTTCCGCCTTTTACAAGTTGATGCTGTATTTCGAAATGGTGCTTTTTACATAATTCTTTCCAACGGTCAAATTCACCGAAGGGAAGAACCAAAAAAATATTTATGGAAGAATCATATTGATTGAATTTTTCAATAGTCCTCATTAATATAGGTTCTCCGGCCAGATTTAAAAATTGTTTGGGTATTTCGCTACCCATTCTACTTCCGTTTCCTCCTGCTACAATTAATGCAAATTTTTCCATGACAAATTTTTTAAGACTTTAATTTGACGTAAAAATATAAAATAGTCCATAAATAATTCAGGGACTATCATTTAAAAAACATTGGTGGACTAAACAAAATATAAAATAATAATTTTTATTAAAAATAAATAAAAAATGAGGGGTACCTTTCCCTTTCTAATGGAATTAATATATGTTATTTTTCTACGGTAAAATCTGTTAGAAGCAAAAAAAGCCCGCAATTTTGCAGCTTTTTTTGCTTCATTTTTTTTGTGGGCTGTGGCTTATAGAATTTGTTAAAATCCATAAACTAAAAATTATTGTTAAATGTTTCTTCTGGTTATTTTTTCCCGATTTCATCGTTTTCCAGTAACCATTCAGCAATTTGTACAGCATTAAGAGCTGCCCCTTTTCTAATCTGATCACCTACACACCAGAAAGTTAAACTTTTTTTATCTGTAACGTCCTTACGTAAACGTCCTACATATATATCGTCTTTGCCTGAGGCAAATAACGGCATTGGATATTTATTTTCTTTAGGATTATCAATTACAGTTATACCCTTGAAATTTTCAAGAGCTTTTCTTACTTCAGGAATACATAGTTCTTTTTCTGTTTCAACCCATACGGCTTCAGAATGAGAACGTGGAACAGGTACACGAACACATGTAGCACTAACCTCTGCATTGGTGTTCATAATCTTTTTAGTTTCCCAGTTCATTTTCATTTCTTCCTTTGTATAATCATTTTCCAGGAAGATATCAATATGAGGAATAACATTCATAGCCAGCTGATACTGAAATTTATCAACTGTAGTTTTTTCATTATTGGCAACCTGTTTAACCTGGTTTTCCAATTCAGCAATTCCTCTTGCTCCTGCACCGCTTGCAGCCTGATATGTGGCTACGTGTACACTTTTTATTTTAGAAAGATTGTCAATGGGTTTCAGAGGTACAACCATCTGAATTGTAGAACAATTAGGATTGGCAATAATATTACGTGGTCTGTTTAATGCCGCTTCAGGATTTACTTCCGGAACAACCAGAGGAACGTCATCGTCGTAACGGAAGGCACTTGAATTGTCAATCATAATGGTTCCAAAACGGGTAATGGTCTCTGCAAATTCTATAGAAGCGGAGGCTCCGGCAGAGGTTAGGGCAATATCTATATCCTTAAAATCATCATTGTGTTTCAATTCTTTAACGACTAATTTTTTGCCCTTAAAATCGTAAGTTCTTCCCGCACTTCTTGAGGATCCAAAAAGAACCAGCTCATCTAATGGGAAATTCCGTTCTGCCAGAATTTTCAGGAATTCCTGACCGACAGCTCCGCTTGTGCCAACAATAGCTATTTTCATACGTTTTGTTATTTAAATCAATTCAGTGTTTTATTATTGTCATTTATGAATGGACAAAATTAATAAATAAAAATAAAAAATAAGATTCAAATGATACAAAGTCATAATGAAAAAATAAGGTGTACTTAAATCTTTATTCCGATATATTAACAATTTTATATCCTGTAGGAATAAAAAGGATATAAAGCCGCTGAAAAAAACCTAAGTTATATCTTTGCAGTAAGAAAAAAAACAAAATGGCAGAAAAGGACGAGCAAAAAACGTTAGTAAAGTTGGAAGGACTGACTATAAAAGATGGTCTTTTTACAATTTTAAATAATATTAACCTGACAATTAATGCAGGTGAATCGATAGCAATTACTGGACCATCAGGAAGCGGTAAAACCATTCTTGGGAAAGTTCTGGCAGGTAAGATAGCAGACTCTCACGGGAGTGTCACCTTTTCTTCGTCACTGAAAAGTCTGATGGTTCAACAGCAGGATCAGTTTATGTATATGTCAGGGATGGGAAGTACATATGACGGACAACGATACGAAGGTCAGGGTATGGAAGAAATTCCGACAATCACAGAATATTTAAAGAAAGTAAGTACTAAAATAAATGAAGATGTTTCGGCTCTGCATATGAAAAAGATAATGTCTTTGATGCAGATAGATGAAATATCAGACAGAAAATTACTACAGCTAAGTAACGGAGAAAGGAAAAGAACACAAATGGCAGCAGCAATGCTCCAGAGCCCTCAGCTTTTTGTTGTTGATCAGCCATTTGTAGGATTGGATGTAGAATCCAGAAAAAATCTGACTGATATTTTTAACTCTCAGATGAAAACAGGGATTTCTATAGTTATTATCTGTAATCCGAATGAAATTCCATCAGGCATTAATAATGTAGTGACATTATCTAAAGGTAAAATTTTAAATTTTGTTCCCCGTGAAAAATTTTCTGTAGTTTCAGGAGTAAAAAAATCATGGAAGAGGGCAGATAAGAATCTTTTAACAGCATTACCCGGTAATACACCATCCTTTTCAATGGCTGTACGTATGAAAGATGTAAATGTTGTTATGGACGATAAATTAATTTTAAATAAAATCAACTGGCAGGTAAATTGTGGAGAACAATGGGCACTTCTTGGACATAACGGAGCAGGGAAGACAACATTGCTTAGTCTGATTACTGCTGATAATCCTCAGGGATATAATAATGACCTTGTTCTTTTTGACCGGCAGAGAGGAAGCGGAGAGAGTATATGGGATATAAAAAATAAAATAGGATATGTTTCTCCTGAGCTGCATTTGTATTTTTTAAAAGGAGAAGGCATTTATAACAGCATCCCAGGAATGGAGCCGTCATCTTCTTATACAAAATATACATCTCTTACCTGTGAAGAGGTAATAGGATCCGGATTTAATAATGAAATTGGTCTTGTTACCGATTTTTCTGATTTACAAAAGAAAACAGCTGTACACTGGTTGTCCATTCTTCATCTTGAACATTTGCATGGAAGGTCTTTTCTTCAGGCATCCATGGGAGAACAGCGTCTGCTGTTATTGGGCAGAGCACTGGTTAAGTCTCCTTCACTGCTTATCCTGGACGAACCTTGTCAGGGACTTGATGATGATCAGACAGAAAATTTCGTCGGTCTTCTTGATGATGTATGCACCCATCTTAAGACTACATTGATATATGTAACACATGTAAAGGAAAGAATCCCATCGTGTATAGATAAATTACTTATACTGCAAAAAGGTAAGGTAGAATATTCAGGTAAATTCGAAAGATAAAATTATTAACTTGCGAAAGTTTGGTAATTTTCTTGTAAAACGATAAAATCATGAAAAATTTCTTTGTAAAATCACACGGACTGGGTAATGATTATATTATTTTGGATAGTAATAATATAAGTTTCCAACTATCTGAAAAAAACATCATAAAAATCTGTGATGTACATTTTGGAATAGGTTCTGACGGTATCTTACTTATGGGAAAAAGCAGTCGTGCCGATTTCGGGGTGAGGATTTTTAATCCAGATGGATCCGAAGCAGAAAAGAGCGGAAACGGATTACGGATTTTTGCAAAATATTTGAATGATTATCATTTTGCAAAGACAGATTCATTTACAATAGAAACATTAGGCGGAAATGTTTGTGCTAAAGTAATTAAGAAAACGGGAGATAAAGCTAATATCATTAAAATAGATATGGGTAAGGCCAATTTTAATTCTAAAGAAATTCCTGTAAAAAGTGATAATACTGAATGTATAGATGAAAAATTGCAACTCAAAGATACCTCTTATATAATAAGCTGCGTTTCAATGGGGAATCCTCATTGTGTAGTTGTTAAAGACGAACTTTCAGTTGATGAGATAATGAAATACGGAAGTGAAATTGAAAATAATCCGAAATTTCCCAACAGGATTAATGTTCAGTTTGTAAAGGTTATTTCACCCAAAGTGGCTGAAGTTATAATTTGGGAAAGAGGAGCCGGTTATACACTGGCTTCAGGAAGTTCCTCATCAGCAGTGGCAGCAGTCCTTGTTAAAAAAGGATTAACCGGCAGAAATATAGATATTAAAATGCCTGGAGGAACATTGAAACTGGAGGTTGATAAAGACTGGTCAATACATCTTACCGGAGAAGTTAAGGAAATTGCTTCGGGCTATTTAAGTGATGAATTTATAGCTGAATTAAATTAATAAAATAGCCGGAAATTAAAATATCTGTTATTTTCAAAAAATAAATATTACGCGGGAAGACAGAACTTCTTATAGTTTTTATCTTTGCCGGAAATAAGAGAAAAGAAGAAAGATCTGCAATCAGAAAAAAATATAAACGCATGTCAGAAAAAAAATTACCTTTTTCAAAAGAGAAGATAGAAGAAATTATAAAGTTATACCCGACACCTTTTCATATTTATGACGAAAAAGGAATAAAAAAGAATGTAAGACATTTTATAAATTCGTTTTCATGGAACAAAGGTTTTAAAGAATATTATGCCGTTAAGGCACTGCCTAATCCGTATATCGTAAAGATGTTACATGAGGAAGGTACCGGAGTTGACTGTAGTTCCATGGCAGAGTTAATAATTGCAGAGGAATGTGGATTAAAAGGAGAAGAGATCATGTTCTCTTCAAACGATACCCCTGCTGAAGAGTTTGTAAAGGCCAGAGAATTAGGTGCTATTATTAATCTGGATGATATTTCGCATATTGATTTTCTGGAAAAAACAGCAGGACTTCCCGACCTTATATGTTTACGCTATAATCCGGGAAAATTAAAACAAGGTAATGCAATTATCGGCAAACCTGAAGAAGCAAAATATGGTTTTACCCGGGATCAGTTATTTGAAGGTTACAAAATTTTAAAGGAAAAGGGAGTAAAACGATTTGGTCTTCATACCATGGTCGCTTCAAATGAGCTGGATCCAAATTATTTTGTAGAAACTGCAGAAATTGTTTTTAATCTGATTGTTGAAATATCCCGGGAACTGGATATTAATATTGAGTTTGCCAATCTTGGAGGAGGAATAGGCATTCCTTATAAGCCTGGTGAAAAACCTGTAGAGATGAAAAAAGTCAGTGAAGGCATTCAGGAATGTTATAACCGTATTGTTGTTGGTAACGGACTCTCACCTTTAAAGGTTTTCTTTGAATCAGGACGTGCTATTACCGGACCATGTGGATTTTTGGTCTCCAAAGTATTACATATCAAAAATACTTACAGAAAATATGCCGGACTGGATTCAAGCATGGCAGATCTTATGCGCCCTGCTATATACGGAGCTTATCACCATATAACTGTTATGGGAAAAGATATTTCAAAATGTCGTCTTTTTCATTACGATGTAACAGGTTCGTTGTGTGAAAATAATGATAAATTTGCCATTAACCGTCTTTTGCCGGAAATGGTGCCCGGAGATATTGTGGTGATACACGATACAGGAGCTCATGGTCATTGTATGGGTTTCAACTATAACGGTAAATTACGATCATCTGAATTACTGCTTCGTGAAAATGGAGAAATAAAACAAATCCGTCGTGCCGAAACACTGGAGGATCTGTTCGCTACTCTTGATTTTAAAGGTCTTTCTGATTTTAAATAAAATAATTTTTCAAATTTTTCAGGGTTTTGAAAACAAGCATAGTTTTTATGTTTTTGCTGTTTTACACTCTCGCTGGTTAAATATGACCATCGACTAAATATCGGCTAAATAGAGAATACAAATAACACATTAAAATATCTGGTTGAAGAACCTGTTATGGTATACAACAATTGTAATGGTTAAATGAAATATTATGAGTAAGAGAGATTATCCTGATAGAATTGATACATCACTTTATAAAGAGGACCTCAAAAAATGTCTTGAAATACTTAATAACGGTGGCGTAATTCTTTATCCTACAGATACAATATGGGGACTGGGTTGTGATGCAACTAATCCGGAGGCCGTAAAAAAAGTGTTTGCCATAAAGAAAAGAGCTGATTCCAAAAGTATGCTTGTGCTCATGGAAAATATTAACCTTTTGGAACGTTATGTTAATAAAGTACCTGATGTTGCCTACGATCTTATAGAGATTACAGAAAAACCTCTGACCATTATTTATTCGGGAGCTAAAAATCTGGCTCCCGGACTAATAGCAAAGGATGGAAGTGTAGGAATAAGGTTTACATCAGAACCATTTACATCTCAGCTTATTCAGCGTTTCAGAAAACCTATAGTTTCAACCTCTGCCAACATCAGCGGTATGATGACTCCTGAAAACTTTTATGATGTTGATGAAGAAATTATAAATGCAGTAGATTATACGGTAACATATCGTCAGACAGATAAAACTCCGGCTTCTCCATCGTCTATTATTAAACTTGGAGAAACCGGAGAGGTTAAAGTTATTAGGAAATGATTTTAACTAAGATTGTAATACTGTCAGATTAATAAAGGGTAGAGAACTATAACATTCTTCCGATTATGAACAGGAATCGTTTATTGTTTCTTTATTGGTTTCATGGAATTTAATTCATAATTTTCATCTTTTACTTTTAGCTCATCAATCTTACCAGAGCCGCTAATAGCGGTAGTGATGTTTGGATTTCCTATGTAAAGAACTTGTCCTGATCCTGAAATATGTACATCAAGATCCTCGGTTGCGTTAATAACAGCATTACCTGACCCCGAAAGTTTAACATCAGCTTTTTTTACCTGGAATTCAGATCCTTTATAATATCCGGAACCTGAAATAAATAATTTAAATTCGTTAGCCGATTTCCTGGAAGTAAGAGATATTTTACCGCTTCCATTTATAGTTCCCTTTATTGATTCCGAATTTAATCCGGAGAGAATAATGTTACCACTACCCTTTATAATAAGGTCAATAATTCTTGATGATATTGAATTTTTATTAAAAATATCTCCGGTACCTATAACGGAAAGAGAAGAAATTTCAGGACATGTAATATAAATCTTAATATCTTTATTTGGTTTACCGGTGCCAAAGATATTGTTTTTTAGTGATCTGATAATTAGAACATGATTTTTTACTTCAGTAACAAGACTCTCCAAAGTAGAGACATCTGTATCTATGCTTACAGACTGATCCTTACCCTGTGTAAGATACAATTCTGCTGATACTTTTAATGAAATCTCGTTAAAGGGGGAAACATTTCTGTTTTCCTGTGCTGCCTGAATTTTAGTACCCATAAACATGAGTACACACATAAAAATAATACTTTCTATTTGTTTCATACTTTCTATTTGTTTCATACGATTTTTTTTAATTTCAATTTTTCATCTTAATTCTTAATTCTTAGTTCTTAATTCTTAATAAGCAAAAATTATGCTAAACATATCAGTTAATATTTAAAATTCCTTCCGGATAATTCAAAATAATTATTTTTTTGTTTTTATCTAAACGAACGAAAATATTCTCATGGAATGGGAGAAGAATTTTTTTATTATTCCAGGTAATCTGAAAAAGTATATTTCCTGAATAATTTTCTATTTTTTCTATAGGGCCTATCATTCCTAAATTTTCATCCTCGATGCTAAAACCGTATAATTCATTTTCATTAAACGGGAATTCTTCATTACCTTTTTCTCCTTCTTCAAAATCCTTCTTCTGAATATAGACTGAAGTTCCTATAAATTTATGTGACTGCTCCTTGCTGTCCAGCCAGTCAATTTTTATAACGGCTGAAGTATCACTTCTAAAATGAATCCCTTTATTTGAAATAAACCATGGTACCAGAAGATTATCCAGTTCAAAAAACAATACCGTTTTTTCTAACAGACTTTTTCCGCAGCATTGTTCGAATTGTAGGACCATTTCTCCTCTTACACCGGATAATTTTTGAATAAATCCGATTTTGAAGAAATCTTTTTTAATCAGCGTTTCCATTAGTTAAAAAATATGAATTAAAATTACAAAATGCAAATAAAGATAAAATATTAGATAAAGGATCAGGTATATAAAAATCTTCGTATGTTTCTTTTCGGAGTTTTTTCGAATTCATTATTTATCAGCTCAATTTTTTTGATTTGAGAATATTTAGGAAGATTCATATTTAGAAGGATACGATTTTTTTCCATTTTCTTATATGTTTCTTCTTTTGATCTTTCTTTTTTAGTGAATGATTCTGAATAAACCAGGGCAATTAACTTTTTGTCTCTTTGTACAACTACACATTCTGTAACAAAAGGCATTTCTGATAAACTTTTTTCTATTATCTCAGGGTATATATTCTGACCTGAAGAATCAAGAATCAGATCTTTACTTCTTCCTTTAATGAAAATAGTTTGTTCATTATCAATCAGACCTAAATCACCTGTATGTAACCAGCCATCTTTGTCAATAGCCTCATTTGTTGACTTCTTGTCTTTATAATATCCTATCATGACATTTTCTCCCTTTATCTGAATTTCACCTACTTCATTATAGGGATCAGGAGAATCGATTCTGATTTTTATACGGTCAACCAAATGACCTGAGGATAATTTTTTTCTATTTTTCCAGTGACTATAACCTATTAACGGACCACATTCAGTCATTCCATAACCAACAGTAAGCGGGAATCTGATACTACTAAAAAAAGATTCAACATCTTTATTAAATGCAGCACCTCCTAAAATTACCTGTTCACAATTGCCGCCGAAAAGCTCCATTAATATTTTGCGTACATGATTTTTGACAAATGAAGAAAATCCCGGAATATGCATTAATAATTTCATAAAAGGTTTATTCAGTTTGGGATAAATTTGTTTAAAATAAATCTTTTCAATGACCAGTGGAACCGAAAGAATAAGTCTGGGTTTAACTTCATTAAATGCCGCTACAATAATTTTAGGTGAAGGTATTTTTGAAAGAAAAGTTATATGACAGCCAAAAGTAACAGGATAAAGAAAATCAAACATTAATCCGAAAACATGTGCCAGTGGTAAAAATGATAAAATATTCGATCCTTTTCCCAGAGGAATTTTTTCTCTTCCGTATACGATATTCGAAAAAATATTTCTAACAGACAAAATCACTCCTTTTGCAAAACCGGTTGTTCCTGAAGTATATGAAATAATGCATGGATCATCAATAAACAACCCGGGAAGAATAAATTTATCAGCAGATAGGTTTAAAGGGGTATTAATAGCCTGATTAAAAGCATCTACAACTGAATTTTCTTTTGAAAATAATAATTTTTTGCTATCCAGACTAACAACAACTTCTATATTAGGTATCTGAATAATGTCTGATTCATTAAAAAAATTGTCTGTAGAAAAAAGAATACGTGAATCTGAGTGATTAACAATGTGATGAATATCTTTAATATGGAAATCGGGTAAAATAGGAACGACTATTGCTCCGTATGTAATAGCAGCCATAAAAGAGATAGCCCATAAAGAAGAATTTTTACCTATAAAAGAAATTTTATCACCACGATTAAGAGAAAATCTTTTAAAAAAAAGGTGAAGATGCTCAATATGTTCTGCAACTTCAGAATACGAATAAGACACTCCCTCATAATCAGAAAACATAGGGAAATCCCAGTTTTCCCGAAAAGCATCCTCATATAGCTGAATCAGATTCGTATTGTAAAATTGATTATCCATTATTTATTTTCAGATTAATTCCTGAGTTTTTAAAGAATAAATAGAATACCTATAAAAAAGAAGTCCTTTTCTAATTAAAAAGAGAAAGTGATGTTTATGCTTACGCCATTTTAGATAAAATTCTAATTTAATTCTTCTTATTTTTTTTCAGAATGTAAAATGTAACACCCCCTACAATCATAATTGCTGCTATTATAATGATAATTGTTGAAGTATTACTTTTTTGCTGATTGCCTTGATCTTCATAGAAGACCGGATCCATTTCGTCAATTGAAACAGAGTCGTCAACGGCTAATGGATCCTGTTGCTGTGCTTTCAGGGAACATACATTACCCAGGAACAAAATTCCTATAAATACAAAAACCAATAATAATTTTTTCATGTTTTTTTAATTTTTATTTTGTTGCAATTTACTAAAATATTTTCATTTGTAATTCATATTGGGTTATGCCAGTTCTGATATGGAATATGTATAAGAAATATATATTAAAATTTTATGTTTTTCAATTCATTAAGTGCCGGCTGGTATTTGGGGTTGATATTAAGACAATTCATTAATATTTTTTTAGCCTTTTCAGTATCTCCTTCTTTCTGCTCAATTTTGGAAAGCATCACGTAAGACTGAAGATATTTTTTATTGATTTTTATTAGTTTATTCAATTCTATTTTAGCCATTTTAAAGTTTCCTTTATTTTTCTCAAGCATTGCAAGCAGTAATAGCGCCGGTTCATAATTTTTGTTTGTATTCAGAGATTTATCTATGTAATTCAGGGCTTCCCCCGGATTATTAGTTTTGTACATGATTAGTCCAATCTGATAATAAAGAAATTCGTCTTTTGAGTAAAAAGATAATGACTTAATATATTTTTCTTCGGCTGTTTTATAATGTTTTAACTTAAAATCTTTACCTGCTTCAAAAGAAAGTTTTGATAACCTTTTTACTACTGCACATACAGGTACATTATCTATTTTTACAGTATGAATTGTACCCTCAGGAGGAAAATTTCCGCTATTCAGCAGGACAGGAGAAATATAGCTGTTGCATATAATGGCATAATCCCAGTCAAAGCCATTTCTGTGTTCATATTTAAAGCAGTTGAAAGTCAGCTTGTCTTCATTCTTAAAGTAAGCCTTAACAGGAAAGTTACTTCCTATTATTTTATCTTTTATTTTATTTTCATTCAGAAAACTCTTAAGCCATTCGGTTCCGCTCCGCATGGTATGATAATAATAATCGGTTTCGTATTTACCGTAAGCGCCTTTTAATCCTCCTGTCAACTGGTTGTAATACAGATAATAATAAGGATGTGATGCGATCATGAATTTTAATGGATGTATCATTAAAAGTAAAAAAATTACGGCAAATAAAAAATGACCCGATACTGATTTTAATCTTCTCCAAAGATCATCAAATCCAATTGCAGCCAAAATAATTAAACATGGGTATATGAATATAAGATGTCGCCATGCCCCGTAAAGATTTGCATGAATAAGAATGACAAAAATTGGCGGAAAAAAACTGAATAATAGCAAAAGTCCATAGATAATAAGCGAATGGTTGTAAATAATTTTTTTTATTCCGGTAAAGAAAATAAGCATTCCGGTAAAAACAATCAGAGGAATGGTTAAAAGCATATATTTTGGAAGATAATACCATGGTTCGAAGTCTGACCAGATAAAATTCCCTTCAAAAATTTGTCTGAGAGTAGTTGGGAAGTGTCCCATGACAATAAGCGATTTCCATGGATTAAACAAAATATTTTGCAAACTATACGGCCAAAGTAACAGTCCTGCAAAATAGCTTAAGGCTGTTATCATTAAAAAATACAGTCCGTTTTTTATAAGTTCTGTTTTGTCCCTGTTTTTTTCGAAAATAAATTTTAAGAAGATAGTAAAAAACATATAAAAAAGCAGTAATAGTCCACCTGCTCTGATACTTATAGCAAATGCAATACTAGCAATGAGAAATAGCGTGTCAGTCCACTTCCTTTTATAAAGAGGAGTGAATACAACTTTAAAAATGGCAAAGATTCCGGATATATATGCCAGTGCAAATGGTATATCTTTTAAATTATTTTGCAGATGTCCCATAAATCGTGGAGAAACAGCAAACAAAATAAGAGTGAAAATTGCTGCCTGGTCACCTTTTAACCAGCGAACAAAAAGCGCAGAAATAAAAATAGCCAGCCATCCGAGGAAACTGCTGAATAGATGGCGAAATCCATATATGTTATTTATATTAAACCAGTGAATTAAAATGGTGCAAATATTGTCAGGTGATTGTCCGTAATATTTAAGATGTGTTTTGGGGGTGTTAAGTGCTTCTCTGTTTTCCCCATCGGTAGTGAAATATTGGTATACTTTTTCAGATTGTTGATAATGAACTTCTTCGTCTCCTGATATTCCTGCATCCCTGCTTATTAGCAATAAGGCAGCTAAAAATAAGAAGGACAGGCAAAAAAACAATATTTTCAGACGAGTCCCCTTCATAAGGATTAATTTTTATAGATTTTTTGTTTTTTATTCCTGATGGGGTGTTTTCCCCTGATCGTATATTTTCTTAATAAAGTAGAGCGGACGCTTTTGCGATTCTTTATAGATTCGATAGATATATTCTCCTATGATTCCGAGGAAAATAAGTTGAATAGAGCCTATAAAATAAATACTCAGAACAGTAGAGGACCATCCTTTAAGCGCAACTCCCGCGATTTTAACATACAGAGCATAAGCTCCGGCAATCAAAGAAAGGAAAGCTCCAAGGAACCCGATAAAAAAGCAGAGTTTAATTGGTAGACGCGAGAAAGAAAAAATAGCGTCGGCGGCCAGCAGACATAATTTTCCTGTATTCATTTTCGATTTTCCAGTTAACCGCTCCCCGCGTACATATTCAACATCGCCCTGTTTAAATCCAATATAATTTCTCATTCCCGGCAGATAGCGGGTTTTTTCTTTCATTGACAATAAGGCATTTAAGGCCTGCCGACTCATTATACAGAAATTTCCGGTATCTTTTAGTTCTTTGAGATGAACTGCTTTTTTGAAAAATGAATGAAAAGTAGAAAGCATACAATTTCTTATTATGTTCCCTTTTCTGGATGTGCGTTTCCCATTTATGATATCATCTCCTTCTGAAATTAATTTCCTGTACATTGCAGGCAGTAGCTCAGGCGGGTCCTGTAGGTCTCCGTCCATCATGGCAACATAATCACCTGTTGCATATTCCAAACCGGCAGTGTAGGCAAGCGGATGTCCGAAATTACGGGAAAGGACAATAACTTTGATCCGGAGATCGGATTTAGTATAATTTATTAATTGCTGCAGACTCCCATCAGAACTTCCGTCATCTACAATGATAATCTCATAGGATGAAGAAATTTCATTCATGGCTTTTATTGTTCTTCCGATAAGCTCCTCAATGATTTCATTTTCATTAAAAAGCGGAATGACTACAGATATCTTCATATAAATTACAAGTTACGAATTTCAGATTAAAAGAAAAAATCTGTTGTTTGTTGCACTTTATGATTCACTGCACGGAGTTCCGGGAACAGGAACGGGGAATTCCATATCTACGGGACCAAATTTTATTTCTTTTGGACCAAGATCCATTCCTGATTTATAAATATCATCCCACATAATTTTTTCACCGGTATAAGCTGCTGTACGTCCCATTATTGCTGTAAGAGTAGATAAAGCAGTATCTTCAGCTGTATTAACATACTGACCTGTACGGATAGCCTGAACCAGATGCATGTGCTCCTGTACATAGGCCGGAATTTTCACGTTATTCATTGGTATGCCGTTTTTATCTTTGGAATATTCGAATTTCCATTTTACACTTCCGTCAAGGTTCCATATTGTATTTTGACAATTGGTATAGCCTTTAGTTCCCATGATAAATTCACCCGTACCGTTGGCACAATTATCTATCTGACGGCACATGCTGTGAGAGAAAATTCCGTCACCATAATCAAAATCAATACTGAAAAAGTCGTACTGATCTCCGGTAAGTCTTCTTGCACGTCCTCCGTAACCAATGGCACTGAGAGGATGTTTCCCCAAAAACCAGTTAATGACATCAATATTGTGAACATGAGTATCTAAAATAAAATCTCCTCCCATCCAGCAGAAACTATTCCAGTTACGAACCATATATGTCATATCATCCCATCCTTCCTGACGGGTTCTGAACCATACATGATTCTGATTCCAGAAAGCTTTGGCTGAAACAGGTTTCCCTATGGCTCCGTTTATTACCTGTTTGTATGTTTCTATATAATCCTGTTGGTGACGTCTTTGTGTTCCTGTTATAACATTAAGTCCAAGGGCTTTTGCCTTTCTTGCAGTAGATATTATTGAACGAATCCCGACAGGATCAACAGCCAGGGGCTTTTCCATGAAAACATGTTTTCCCTGACGGATGGCTTCCTCAAATTGTATCGGACGAAACTGACATGGGGTTGCCAGAATAACTACATCAACATCTTTTAAAGCCATCAGTTTTTTGTAAGCATCAAATCCAACAAAACAATTTTTTTCGGGAATAGGTCTTTTGTATCCTGCAAACCGTGTACGACAATCATCGATTTTATCCTGAAAAATATCAGCCAGAGCAACGAGTTTAAGACCAGGGCCTGCTCCAATAAAATTTATGGAAGCACCGGTTCCCCTGTTTCCTACGCCTACCAGCCCGACATTAAGAGGTCGCCCTTTAGGTGCGGCATTAAGAATAGGAGGCAGTCCGAGTTCTTTGTATCCTAATTTCTTATTGCAGGAAGAAAGGGCGGCTCCTGCGCTTATCAGACCTATCCCTGCCAGAGCAGTGGATTCCAAAAATTTACGACGATTAATGTTTTTCGATTTATCGGTCATGGCGTTTTTATTTTTGTTCAATTGTTTCTTCTGTTTCACAAACCACCCGGAATCCGACGCTTTTTATATCGGAATACCACCAGATGGATTTAGGCATTTGCGGATCCGTAATCAGCCATGCCCTGGTTTTTGTATAATCACGTGAAGCACTTCTTACATCTTTTGCATCACTTTTAAAAGTTCCTCCGCGTATAACATGCTCTCTGCCTTTGGACGGACCTTTTGGATTTTCAGCAATTCGTTCCTGATATTTTTTATAGGTAGTGGGAGAATAATAGTCGAGACAAAATTCTGCTACATTACCTAACATATTTTTTAGTCCGAAGGGATTAGAACGAACGTCAGAAGGAGATTGTGTCGTTCCATTACTGTTAAGTTCATAAATCACATACGAATTTATAACGGTAGTATCGGGACTAAAGATTTTACTCATAATACCTTTTGAACTATATTTTTTTGGGTTTCCTATAAACGGATAGGGAGTTTGTTTTCCTCCGCGGCAGGCATATTCCCATTCGCTTTCCGTAGGCAGCCTGTATTTTTTCCCTGTCACAGAAGAAAGCCATTTGCAGTAAACATTGGCAGCATGCCATGTCATGGTGATGGCAGGTCTTTTGCCTTTTCCCCATCCCTGATCAGGAGCTCCCCATGGAGGAGTAGGACCTGTTATGGCGTCAACTTCATTTTCTTTTATTTTCTGTGATTCTTCTCTGCCCTGTGAGGCAGTTTTCCTGAAGAAAGCAAGATATTCGTCCCAGCTGACTTCCGTTTTTCCCATAAAGAAACGGGAGATCTTTACTTTATGTACAGGACTTTCATCTATATTTCGTAAAGGTTCTTTTTTAGAACTTCCCATGAGGAAAGTTCCGTCTGGAATTGCGACCATATCAAAAGAGACTGATGTTCCGGGAATTTTCTCTGTGAAATCTTCAAATTTTTTAACTGGTGTAGCTTCTGTAAAGAGTTTTTCTTCTTTAATTTCTTTACCAAAATCCGTCAGATGCTCTTCTACTGCATCCGGATCATAATGGCCGACATGCAGGTGGCAATTTATGCATTGCATATTGTTTTTATCGGCAAGATAATTTAAGTGGGCATCTTCTCCTTCGGTGGAAAGATTTACAGGAAAAAGATTTTGATGACACTTTTCACAGGATTTGTTATCAATATACTTTTTAGCCTCCTCTAACTGGCTTTTTTTATCCCAGTCAAAGTCAGCACTGTCTTTAAACCAGTATCCATAGACATCCCTTGCCCCCATTTTTATTTTTGTTGTCATATACCCATGCCCTCTTGGTGGAAGATGACATTCAACACAATGAACATATACTCCTGAATTATTATTATGATGAGTGGAACGCAGCCAGCTATGATCGGCATCGTTGTGAACATGACAGGACATACAGTATTCATCAGAGGAAGTTGACAAAACTGCCTGGTGTGTTGAAATAATAAATACAACACAAGTTATTATTCCAGCAATTATCCACCAAAACGGTGCTTTTTTTCCCCTGAAGGGATTCTTAAACTTAAATGTCATATGTTATTTTTTTCATCAGCACAAAATAATAAAAATAAATAAAGTAAATATCTGCATTAAATAATTTATTCTAATATCTAAATTTTATGTTAATTATAGGGGATGTTGATTTTTATCTACTTTTTGACTTCTTTACAAATATAATGATTCTTTTGGATAGGATCGTTTCTAATACTGAATTTATTGGGATTGCAAAGCCCTCTGACAGAAAATAATTTTAGTCAAAAAAAGAGTAATGATGTTTTTTTTACGATTTTTCATAAATTACAGAATCTTTTATTTGTTTTTAATGCAAAAAAGATGTTGGAAATAACTTAACGAAAAGTAAAAAAATAAATTACTTTTGTATTATTCTCAGATGGGTTGTTAGCTCAGTTGGTTTAGAGTATTACCTTCACACGGTAGGGGTCACTGGTTCGAATCCTGTACAACCCACAAAAAATAAGTCCGGTAAATTATTAATTTACCGGACTTATTTTAGTTAACTATATAGTTAAGTCTGCTTTGAAAATTAGGATAGAAAAAAATATAAAATTTTTCGCTAAAATATTTACTCTAAAAATTATGCAACATTCATTTTGTTAGGTACTATATATACTTTTTTTATCTTTAACTAAATAAAACGACAGTAATATAGAAAATGTTTAAAAATTCAATTTTTAGATTTGTCAGGTTTTAAAAGGAGATTATAACCTAAAAATGAAACGATAGATTTCTATTTTGTCAATACTGTTTTTTTATAATAAAAAGTCACTCAAGTTTTAAAAACATATTTTTTATAGTGAGCTCAGTATTTTAACCCATAATAAAGATATCTTATATGAAAGGTTAATATTTGATATGATAAATTGTGTGAATTTGTATTTTTTTGAAACATTAATATTCATTATTAGTGGATAAAGGAAGCTTGACGACTTAATTTATTTAAATCTAAAATAAAGATGAAAAAAACATATGTTTTATTACTGATATGTATTGTACTGATTGCATGGCAAAGGCAATCTTATGCTCAAAATATAAAATCAGAAATACCCCGGATAAAATACAATAATCCAGGATTAGAGACAGACCTTGCAGTTGGATTATGGTCAAGCCCCCTTCCTATGGATTTTGACAATGACGGTGATTTAGACTTGATTTGCGGCGAATTTGTTGATCGTTTTACATGGTTTGAAAATACTGGAACAAGAGAAAAACCTGTTTTCGCAAAAGGCAGATTCTTAAAAAACAATAAAAATCTGATTACCATGGATTTGGAAATGATGCGGACAGCTGCTGTTGACTGGAATCAGGATGGTAATATTGATTTGTTATCAGGAGATGAGGATGGACGTATTGCCTTTATTGAAAACACAGGGAAAATTGTTGACAATATGCCTGTATTTAAACCGGTCGTTTACCTAAAACAAGAAGCAGATTTTGTGAAATTTGGAGCATTGGTTACTCCTTATAGTGTAGATTGGGATGATGACGGAGATGAGGATATTATTTGTGGCTGTTCTGCGGGATATATTGGATTCATAGAAAATTTAGGAGGAGGTGATACTCCTGTATGGAATAAACCGGTTCGTTTGAAAGCAGATGATCAGATAATCAGAATTATGGGAGAATATTGGCCAGTCAGAAGGGATTATAAGTTTTAAAAAACAAGGGGATCTTTTTGAAAAAAGACTGGCTGGTCATACAACAAGTCCAACAACTGTCGACTGGAATAAAGATGGAGTTCCTGATTTGCTCGTTGGAGCTGAAGATGGTCTCCTTTATTTGTTTAAGAATAAGTAAAAAGATAAATTATTAGATATGTTTCACAGCCTGAAAATATTTGGATACATGAAGGACATATAGCTGTCTGTGAAAAAAAAGAGAATTAACAATGGTTATGTGTACAGCTACAATGCAGAAGAACATGCCTCTTGATCCGCCAAAAGTCTGGTCAGCTAAAAGTGAAGACAATGGTTGTACATGGAGTTTTCCGAAGGATTAAAAGGGGCAATATTGGGAATAACATCAGAAACAAAGTAAAACAGGAATTCATCATCTAAACTTCTTCCTGTATTCGGAGGGGGTTTCTTTCATTATTTTTTTAAATAGCAGTTAAAGTTAGCCAGGTTACTATAACCACATTCATATCCTATTTCTGAAATTTGTTTATTTGTTTCTGCTAAAAGTTTTGAAGCATATCCAATTCTTATATTAATAACATATTTCATAAATGGCATTTCTGTCTTTTTTTTAAAAAAGCGGCAGAACGATCCGGGAGCCATATTCAATAACTCTGATGCATCTTTTAGTTTAATGTCTTCCTGAATATTTTTAAAAACGTATTCATAGACTTTATTGACCTGGCTCAGGTCTTTGTTAAAACCTGAAACAGCATAAGGAGTTTTTGATAAATATTCTTTCTCGTCTATATTTAAAAGCAAATCGAAAATTTCCAAAAGTCCTATATAGCTTTTCAGACCCTTTTGTTGCGTAAGTTCTTTTGATAAGGGTACAATCTTTTCAATTTTTTTACCGTAGAAGAATATACCAGATTCAGCGTCCCTGAGGAGTTTAGCAATTCCTTCCAGTTCCGGTTTGTTAAAATAGTCGGAAATAATCAGGTTTTCATAAAAATGGATTACGATACAACTGGCAGTTTTTTCATATTCTGTGTTCAAAATTTCCCAGCAATGAGGTATATTGGGAGACATTAAAACAAAGTCATTCTATTCAAATCCCGATATATTGGTTCCAACGATACGTTTACCTGAACCGGAAACTATATAATTCAATTCGTAATTTTTATGTGAATGAACCCGTGCTGCATTTTTCCTGAGTTCTATTTTCCGTGCGATAAAGGAGTGTTTGTTTGGGACATATATATTTTCGAATATGAATTCCATTTTTATTATAAATTAACGTTAAAGGAAAGAATAATCTAATATAACAAAAGACAAGGTTAATATTTCATTATAATTAGATAATTTTTACTATAAGTGTTTTAGATATTTTAAATTACTTTATAACTGTACTAATTTAAATAAATAAACGATGAAACAAATTTCTTTTCTACTGGTAATTATTTCTTTTTTAATTTCTTCATGTCAGTTTAAAAAAGGGAAAGTTAATATTTTAAACGAAGTTTTTATATATAAAGAAGCATCATTTCCCCAGTGCCATGCATCGACTATTGTGGAAACAAACAATGGTTTATTGTCTGCATGGTTTGGAGGTACTCGCGAAAAAAATCCTGATGTTTGTATTTATGCTTCTTCATTAGAAAATGGACATTGGGGTACTCCTGTATTGATTGCAGATGGTATAATAAACGATTCACTTCGGTATCCCTGCTGGAATCCTGTGTTATTTAAGCGGGATAATGGAGATATTATTTTGTACTACAAGATTGGTCCCAGTCCCGGAAAATGGTGGGGAGTTTATAAAAGTTCATCAGATGAAGGAAAAACCTGGTCAGATAAAATTAGAATCCCCGATGGTTTATACGGACCAATTAAGAATAAACCGGAAAAATTAAGTGATGGGAACATACTTTATCCCACCAGCGTTGAAACCCCTGATAAATGGAATATTTATGTGGAGAAATCGAACCAGGATTTATCCAATTGGGAGAAGATCGAAATTAACAATAATGGTTTTAATGCCATACAGCCTACAATTTTATTTCATGGCAAGGATAAACTTCAGATGCTATGCCGGAGCAAAAACAAGAAAATTGTGGAAACGTGGTCTGAAGATAATGGAAATACATGGTCTCCTATTGAAGCAACATCGCTGGTTAACAACAATTCCGGCATTGATGCGGTTACACTCCTGAACGGGAAATATCTATTAATATGTAACCCAATAGAAAAAGGAAGGAATAAATTATCATTGTTCATTTCTGATGATGGAAAAAATTGGAAAGAATTACTTATTCTGGAAGACCAGCCCAAAGGAGAATTCAGCTACCCGGCAATTATCCAGGGCAGGGATGGAAGTATTCATATAACATACACTTATAACCGGGTAAAAATTAAATATGTCCATTTGGAGTTGATCTGATAATGAAGCTGAAAACATTTGAATTATGAAAAAAAGTAATTTATCCCAGCCTTTCTGTGGTATTATTCCACCACTTGTTACACCATTACTAGATAACGACACCCTGGATATAGAGGGACTGGAACGATTGATTGAACATGTTATAGATGGAGGCGTTCATGGCGTCTTTATATTAGGCACAACCGGAGAATTTGCCAGTTTAAGTCATAAACTTCGCAAGGAACTAATTAAACGGACATGCAAATTGGTTAAAGGTCGCGTGCCAGTTTTTACAGGCATAACCGATTCTGCTTTTAATGAAAGTTTTGACCTGGCTGAAGTTTCCGCCGATTATGGGGCTGATGCAGTTGTTTTATCCCCACCATACTATTATGCATCGGGGCAGCCTGAACTTATAGAATATTTAAAACGAATAATGGTACAAATGCCATTGCCATTATTCCTTTATAATATGCCTGTGCATACCAAGGTTGTATTCGCCCCGGCAACAGTAAAAGCGGCAGCAGAAATTCCTGGTATTATTGGAATGAAGGACAGTTCTGCGAATTTCGCCTATTTAAAACAAGTGCAGTATGCATTGAAGGATAGACCAGACTTTACATTTTTGGCAGGTCCTGAAGAATTTATGTCGGAGTTTGTCCTTACAGGTGGAAATGGGGGTGTAAACGGTGGAGCAAACATGTTTCCCAAATTATATGTTGATTTATACAATGCTTCCGTTGATCGTGATTTTAAAAAGATAACGTTACTCCAGCAAAAGGTCATGCAAATTAGTACCTCTATATACAATGTTGGGCACTTTGGGTCGAGTTACCTTAAGGGCTTAAAATGTGCATTGTCGGTTATGGGTGTTTGCAGCGATTTTATGGCAGAACCATTTCATCGGTTTAAACAACCTGAACGGGACAAAATTGAACAAATGCTGGAAGAATTAAATTATAGGGATTTAATTTAATACAGGGCAGGCACTAATTATTTTTTATAGACACTTAAAAAAATCAAAATCGAAATGAGCTTAATTGATATTATAATTTTTGTTGCCTATCTGGCTGGCGTAGTATTGTTTGGAAGTTCTTTTTACAAGAAAAGTAAATCATCGAAATCGTTTACCACGGGAAATAACAAAATACCGACATGGGTTATTTCCATGTCAATTTTTGCCACTTTTGTTAGTAGTATCAGTTATTTAGCACTTCCCGGGCAGGCTTATCTGACAAATTGGAATGTGTTTGCTTTTAGTTTATCTATTCCGGTTGCAATATACCTGGCAGTGAAGTTTTTTGTCCCCTTATACAGGTCTGTGAATAGTCCTTCTGCATATACATATCTGGAAAGGAGATTTGGTCCATGGGCAAAAAAATATGCTTCTGTTATGTATTTGTTTACACAATTGATGAGGGCAGGAACCATTCTTTTTTTACTTGCCCTTACAATTAATATTATTACAGGGTGGAGCATTATTTCCATCATAATTGTAACCGGTCTAAGCGTGATGATATATTCCTTGCTTGGAGGGATCCAGGCTGTTGTGTGGACCGATGCAATACAGGGGATAATTCTGGTTGTTGGAGCCCTGCTTTGTGCGGGCATACTCCTTTTTTCGATGCCTGAAGGGCCAGGGCAACTATTCCGTATTGCTGCAGAGAACAACAAATTTAGTTTAGGAAGTTTTAAGTTAGGATTGACCAGCTCAACATTTTGGGTGGTGTTAATCTATGGTTTATTTATTAATCTTCAGAATTATGGTAT
>Ga0172377_10001156_pt1 | contig 26198 bp, 13 predicted proteins | sample Pumphouse3metaG_FD_119749 | JGI IMG/M metagenome (GOLD analysis project Ga0172377, IMG submission 119749) | Leachate microbial communities from a municipal landfill in Southern Ontario, Canada - Pumphouse #3 metaG | ecosystem: Engineered > Solid waste > Landfill > Unclassified | place: Canada... | reverse complement strand
TATATTAAAGTGCTGCTAATGCTGCATCATAATCTGGTTCATCTACTATGTCATTAACTAATTGAGTATATTTTATTATACCTTTTTCGTCGATAACTATAACTGCACGAGCTAACAGACCTTTCATTGGACTATCTATTAGTCTAACACCATAGTTGTTTGAAAAATTATCATCTCTAAATTCAGATGCTGTGATGGCATTTTTTATTCCTTCTGCTCCGCAAAAGCGTGCTTGAGCGAATGGTAAGTCTTTAGATATACAAAGAACTATTGTGTTTTCTAAATTTGCCGCTGCTTTGTTAAAATTTCTTACTGAAGCAGCGCAAGTGCTTGTGTCTAGACTTGGAAAAATGTTTAAAACTATTTTTTTTCCTTTCAAATCTTTAAGTGAAATATTTGAAAGATCATTTTTTACTAATGTGAAATCTAAAGCTACACTTCCAACTTGTGGAAGAACGCCATATGTATTAATTTCAGCTTTTTTTAAATGTGTTTTAGCCATAAATATTTAATTTAAATTATATTATGTTTATATAGATTTCAGATTGAAATCTAATTTTTCAAAAGATAGTAATTTTTGCTGAATAATAAGCTACTTTTTTTAATTAAAATATTATTTTGATGAATTAAATCTTTTAATCAGAAGAGTTAATTCATCTTTAGTTATGGGTATTATAGTGCCATGTCTTGGGTGAAAATCCATTTTGATATTATTATCTACTATTTTGAAATTTTTAAAATCGGTAGTTTCGGTAAATTGATATTTGCCTTTCATATATACATCGTACATTAAAATGTATTTATCTTGATTTATTAGCTTAAATGTTCCTGCTCCTTCAACTGCTTCTTTGGTCTGTTGTTTATAGGCGGGATCTTCACTCCATTTTCCAGATGTAAGGGAATGCGTAGTAGCTACTTTTATTCCATTGCCGTGTCCTTCTGTTTTATAAAAAAGATAGAACGTGTTATTTCTATATACTATATCTCCATCTATGCAGGATTTTCTATCTTTAGGTATAAATAAAACCTTAGGTTTTCCTATTAATTTAGTAAAACTTTTGTTTGAATAGGAGTAATAAATGATATCAGGTCCATTGCCATGTTTCATTGACCAATAAATCATGTATTTTTTGGCTTTAGGATCGAATATGGTTTGGGGAGCCCATACTCTTTTTAAATTTTCTTGTCCTTCGTATTGTTTTTGTATATTAACAATGGAGTGTGTCCAGTGTATCAAATCTTTAGATTTTAAGAGTATCATAGCTCGATTTGAATCCCAACCATCTTGAGATGCCATATCGGTTGCTACCATATAGAATGTTTTTCCATCTTCGCATCTAAGAATATGAGGGTCTCTAATGCCTCCTGTTGAACTTATTTTTCTCGAATCTAAGATTGGATGATTATTATTTAGAGCAATGAAAGAGTATCCGTCAGGACTAATAGCGAAATGAATAGATTCATCTTCGATATTATTTCCTGTAAAGTATACAAATAGATAAGAAGAGTATTGGAGTTTTTGAATTTCTTTATGTTTTGAAAAAGTAGGCAACGCTATTAAAAGGGTGAGAATTGTTAAAAGTATTATTTTTTTCATATTATTATTTGACCTGATTTAAATTACTTAGGTTTTTTATGTAATAACTTGGACTTACATTATAAAAATCTTTAAATGATTTTCTAAAATATTCAGGACTGCTGAATCCTAATTTATCACTAATTTCATTAATATTATATTTTTTAGAAAGAAGTAATATTTCGGCTTGTTCCATTATTATTTTATTTACATATTTCTTAGTCGAGATACCAAGTATTGTTTTAAATTTTCTATATAGAGTAGATGTACTCATATTTAGATTTTCGGCTAAAAAGTTAATATTAGTGTTACACTGAGTTAGATTTTCTATGATAAGACATTTGACGTTTTCAAGAAATTCCTGATCTTGATAATTTAAGTTTTCTTCTATAATTTCTTTTTTATGACTAACGGAGATTTTCTTTTTAATTTCATTTATTTTTTCAAAATCTGAATGATTTTTAGTTACTAAATTATCTATTCTGCTTTTTAAAAGTGTGCTGCTAAATGGTTTAGTGAGATATGAATCGGCTCCAACTTTATATGCTTCTTCTTTATATGAAAGTTGTTCTTGTGCAGTTAGCATAATAAATAGTATAGAACTTGTACTTGGGTTTGTTTTTATGTGTTCACACAATTCTATGCCATCCATTCCTGGCATCATTAAATCACTTATAACTAATTGAACTTTTTCTATTTTTAATAATTCTAAAGCTTTTTCCCCATTATTAGCAATGATCGTATTATAGTTTTCTGAGAGAGAGTCGGATATATATTCTGCTATGTTGTTTTCATCTTCAACTATTAAAACTGTATTTTTATTTATAGAGCTTATCCCTGTGTTATTATTATTAAAAATATTTTCATCATTTGTTTCTTTATACGAATCGATATCTACGGGATTACTAAAATATGGAAATAGATTAGATGATTCTGTAGTTTGTTCATGTGTGGCATTAGGGTAATTATTACTACCTGAAAAATATAAAGTGAAGTTGGTTCCAATATTTTCTTTACTAGAAATATCTATTTTAGCTTCATGTAGAGCTATCATTGATTTGACTATATTTAAACCAATTCCTGTCCCTTGTACTTTTAATTCTGGATGAGCTCTATACCATCTATCATAAATATTTTTAATTTTATCTTTTGGAATGCCTATTCCAGTATCTATTATATTGATAATTATATCATTGTTTTCTTTATTCTGTTTGGCTATTATTTTTATAACTCCTTTCGATGTATATTTTAATGCATTGTTTAATAAATTATAGATAATTATACTTATAACTCTAGAGTCAAAATAAATAGGCTTCATATTTTTTTCTATATCTGCTATTAGAGTTATATCCTTTTTATGGTATAGTTCGTAAAAACTATTAAATATTTCTTCGAGGAATTTATCAAATTGTCCTTTGTGAACGATAAGTTTACTTTGCTTTTGATCCAATTTTCTTAATTCCATTATTTGGTTTGTTAATGTTAATAATCTATTGGCATTAATATTAATAACCTTCATAATCTTTTTTTCTTTTGTGTTTAAATTTGGGCTATGTAGAAAATCGTTAAGAGGGCCCAAAATAAGAGTAAGAGGAGTTTTAAGTTCATGTGTAATAGTAGTATAAAACTGCATTCTTTCATTATTTATAGCTTGTTCAGATTTCCTTTTTTTCTTTTCTAATTCATAATTATTTTTTATAATGATATTATTAGTAGTGTGATAAAGAATAAAAAAGATTATTAAAAATATAACAAGAACTATTAATGTTTTAAACCACCAGGTAAGCCAAAAAGGAGGTAATATAGTAAACGAATATTTAGTTTGTGATATATTTTGTTTTTTTGAAAAAATCCATGATTTTAATTCTAAATTGTAATCACCTGGAGGCAAATTTCTATATAATACTCTATTATTAGTAGAAGGAAGGCTCCAATTTTCATTAATTTCTTTAATTCTATAGCTATATTTTACAAAATTTGATAGAGCAATGTCTTTTTCATTAAAAGAAAAATTAATAGTGTTATGATAGTAATTAAATTTTGTTGCGTATGGTTTACTAAAATTAATATTATTTCTTCCTTCCTTAAAGCTTCTTTTATTATATTGGATTGATGTTATTTCAGGATGTGTAACTTGTTCTTTATAGTTAAATTTTTTAGGATTAAAAAGCCATAAACCAGTTAATGAACCCCAATATATATTTTCTCCATCTGAAGCTACCGATTTCGCTTTAAAACCATATATAGGTATGTCCCTTGAGACAAATAATTGGATGTTGTTATCTTTTAAACGAATATTATTAATTCCGTATTCTGTACTAATCCATAATTGACCTTTGGGAACTTCAATTAATGATTTAATGCGATTATTTGACAATCCTTTTTTAGTAGTTAAAGTGTCTAATATATTATAATCTTGATCTATTTTCATTAATCCTTTTAAAGTACCAATCCATAAATTATTTTCAGAATCTTGTGTGATAGCACTTATTCTATTTGATATCAATCCATTTGATTGTTGTATCTTTTTTATTAATGTCATTGATGGAGAAAATATACCAAGACCTTCTCCATATGTACCTATAAGAATATTATTTTTTTTATCTCTATATACACATCTAATTAAATTGATATTCATTCCGTTTTTTGACATATCCCAATAATTAATCTGTTTTTTCGTGAGTGTATTAACAGCATATAAACCTGAGTCTGACCCTATATATAGTATGTTTTTATATAAATATAAATCCCTAATATCTATATTATTTGAACCTGATAATTTAATTTTGACAGATGTATTATTATGAGTGTCATAATAAAGAAGCCCATCATTATAACATCCTATCCACATATTATTGAAAGAGTCCTTTTTTATACATAAAACTGCTGGCTTTTTTATGTTAGCGATTGTTGAAATTCGTTTAATAACTTTGTTATTAGATACGATATCGATACCATTTCCGTCTGTACCTACCCATTGATAGCCATGTTCATCTATTTCTAGTCCCCAAGCTGTTGGAGATGAAAGGGAATATTGACTGTAATCGTGTAATCTATAAGCTAGATTTTGTATCTGATAAGTTTTATGTGGAGACACTACTATTCCTCCTCCATAGGTGCCTATCCAGATATTTTTATATTGATCAATGAAAATACTACGTATAGTAAAATTCCCAAGAATTGAATTATTATCGGAGTTTTCTAATCTTCGTGTTTTAAGAAACACTGATTTATTCATCGTCAAATCTGTCAAATCTGAAATTTGTACACTTGTAAATTCCGCTCCTATATATAATAAGTTATCTTTAGATATTTTTAGATCTCGAATTATATTTTTTTTAAGAGTAGAGTTTCCTAAAGTTCTATTAAATGTTTTGAATGTGTTATTAGTTGTATTAAATAATGATAGCCCTTTATTCGTTCCGCACCATAGTAATCCTTGATTATCAGTACATAATGAAAGTACATTGTTTCCAGCTAAGCTGTTTTCAGAATTTTCGATAGCTGTAAAATGAGACACTTTATTATTTAATAAATCGATTACACTTAATCCATTATGATTATGTCCTATAAATACTTTATTATTTATTTCTTCTAAACACCAAACGGAATTCCATTTAAATTCAGGACATGTATATTTATTATAATGAGTAAATTGTTTCGTATGAATATTATATGAATCTATACCATAATCATAATATCCAATCCATAGTAGTCCGTTATCGCCCCATGATAAGGAAGTTATTAAATTTGAAGCTAAACCGTATTTATGTATATCTTTAGTGTTATTTATTTTAATTATAGGAAAAGATTGTATAGTTCGTAAATGGTAATCATATATGTATAATCCGTTAGTTCTAGATCCTATGAATATTATGCTACTATTTTTAGAAGCTAGTATACAGTTTATGTCATCTTCTACTAGCAGACTATTATCTAATCTTTTCGGAACATTAAATGTGCTACCATTAAAACGATTAATTCCTTCATCTGTAGCTATCCAAAAACACCCGTCTATATCTTGAGTTATATCTTCAATATAATTATTTGATAATCCTTTAGATACTCCTAAATTAATCATATCTTGACCATTTATATTTTGTATGGAAAAAAACAGATTGAAGATGAAAATGAGTTTAAAGTAAATATAGTAGTTTTTCATTTTGGGGGATTTCTATTTTAAAGTATGAGTGAAAATTACATAAAACAAGTGAACATGACAAGTGATATTGGTGAAATGACTGAATTTTATATTATTTATGAATGAAAAAAACATAAAAAGGGAATATAAAGAACTTATTTTTGTGCATAGAAATTATTTAACATTTAAAACATTTATCGTATGAAATATTTAAAATATCTCTTTTTATATTCATTGGTAGTTCCATTATTATTGTCATGTAGTAATGATAATTCTATAAAAGGAGATGGAACAGCACCGAGTCAAATTTTGACTTCTGAACATATTCAATCTGAAGCAGGGAGGACTATTACTGTTTCAAGTAGCATTAAAGATAATATTGGTATTAAAACTATACAATTAACATCTGTAGATTTAGATTTAGATAAGATAATAGATTTTACTATTATATATCCAGATACAACATTATTAAGTTATAATTTGTCTTATAAATATAATTTACCTAAAACATTAACTGGGGGACCTTTTAATGTGAAAATTTTGGTTACAAATCTTGCAGGAGAACAGAGTACTTCTGATTTATTAGTTTCTTTAGATGGAGATTTTGATGCTCCTCGTTTTGTAACTGTGCCAAGTGAAAATATCACAGTATTAATAAAAAACGAAACTGTTTTTAATTTATCTTTTGAAGTATCAGATAATAAAGAATTAGCTAATGTAACGCTTGATATTCCTTCTATTGACTATCATAAGTCTTTTGATATAAGTGGAATAGATTATACGTTTAGTGAGAAAATCACATTGCCGTCTCAAGCGGATACCTATGATATGACAATTACAGCGATAGATGCTTTTGGATTATCAACTACTAAATATTCAAAAATCAATGTCTCAGAAATGCCAGATTTTGATAAGATGTATTTAGCTGATGTATCAGATGCTTCTATGTTAAATAGTGACCTTTTTGGAATACCTCAATTAATTAAGAGAACTGATGCATATACATATCGTGCTGAGTATTATAATCAAAAAGCTAATACAGCTATTAAATTTATACCTCAAAAGACGGATTTTTCTCCTATATGTTTTGGACCAAGCATATCAGATAACAGCATCTTAGCTGATAATCAAGAAGAATCATCAAGTATTATATTACCTAAAGCTAATACTTATTATTCTATAGACTTTAATATTCTTTCTGGAGAATATAGAGTAAATGAATTTACTCCAGATGCTACGCCTATTCCTATTGGCGAAGATTTGTTCCTTAATGGAAATAATGCAGACGATGGAACTATTCCTTTAGAGATAGGTCTTATCGGAGAAGGTCTTCCTGGGGCTGGGAATTGGTCTCCAAAAGAACCTTTAATGTTAACACAAGATGCTAATAATCCATTTTTATTTTCAGTAGAATGTGATTTAGAGAAAGGAAATAAAATAGCATTTACTATTGGACCAAAACATAGTTGGGGTTGGTGGCCATTACCTTTCTGGAGATGGAGTGATAATAGTAGTGAGCCTGAGGGGAATGTATATAATGGAGGAGAAAACTCTGATAAAATAGAAGTACCAGCAGATGGAACTTATAGATTTGAGTTTGATACCTATTTATTACGCTCCCGTTTTTTCCCAATTAATAATTAAATAATCTTAATAAGAATACAATGAAAAAATATTTATTAATATTCTTTTGCTTTTTACCAATATTAGCTATTGGACAAAATATTAAAGTACAAGGAACTATATCTTCATCCAAAAATAATGAGCCCTTGATAGGTGTGACTGTGCAAGTCAAAGGGACTATGATAGGAGCTAGTACGGATATCGATGGACATTATAATATTCAAGCTGACAAAAATGCCACTTTAGTTTTTTCTATGATAGGTTTAGTGCCACAAGAAATAACTTTAAATGGTAGAGAAATAATTAATGTTATAATGTCAGAAGATATTTCTGCACTAGATGAAGTAGTAGTGGTAGGATATGGAACAGTTAAAAAAAGTGATTTGACAAGTTCAATTTCTACTGTAAAAGGAAAAGATTTGAATACTACAGTTTCTGGCAATGCTATTTCTGCATTACAAGGTAAAGCTAATGGCGTTCAAGTAACTAGTAGTGGTAGTCCTGGAAGTACCCCTAGGGTTATAATTAGAGGTTTGACTACTGTTAATGGCTCAGATCCACTATATGTAGTTGATGGGGTTCCGGTAGGAACAAATGCTAATTTTCTAAGTCAAAATGATATAGAAAGTATAGAAGTTTTAAAAGATGCTTCAGCTTCGGCTATTTATGGTACGAGAGGCTCAAATGGTGTAATCCTAATTACTACTAAAAAGGGAAAAATTGGAGCGACTAAATTTCATTTTAATTCCTCTGTAGGCTTTCAAACCTTAGATAAACCTGATTTAGCAGGAGCTGAAGAATATGAAAAAGTTTTTAAAGCTCGTTATACAAATGATGGTAGTGAACCAATTTGGAGTGGAGCAAGTAATTTAACAAATGCTGATGGAACAGATTGGTGGGATGAGAGTATAAATACTGTGGCTCTTATACAAAATTATTCTCTTGGATTTGAAGGAGGAAGTGAAAAGCAAGTTTACAGTGGAAGTATAAATTATTTCCGTCAAGATTCTCAATATAAAGTAGGTTTTTGGGAAAAAGCTACAATGCGTTATAATTCAGAATTTACATTCAATGATTATGTGAAAGTAGGAATTGATTTTAACCCTCGATATGAACATTGGAAAAATACACCAAGTTTAATGCATTCTATATTAACTATGGATCCTACTACACCTGTATATAAAGATGCATCAGAATGGAGTGATAATCCTTATAATAATTATGCAAGGTCTTATAATAATCAAACATGGAATCCAGTCGCTAGTTTATCTAGAATGAGTGATGATACTAAGAGTTATGCTTTAATGATGAATCCTTATGTTATGATTTCTCCTTTTAAGGGGTTTACATTTAAGAGCCAATTTGGTTTAAATGCTGCATTCCAAATGACAGATGGTTTTAATCCAGAGTTTTTTATAGATAATTTAGAACAAAATGCATTAAGTAAAGTTTATAGGAATGTTTCTCATCAAGTTAATTGGAACTGGAATAATATTGCTACTTATATGACTACCATAGATGATAATCATAATATTAATATTATGGGTGGTTTTACCATGGAAGAATTTAATAATAATTGGTTAAACGGTTCTCGTGAGGATACTCCAAGTTATATTGAAGCATTACGTCAAGTAAGTGCAGGAACATTAAATGAAAAAGCAAGTGGATCTTTAAGTTCTACATCTTTAGCATCATATTTATTCAGAGCTATGTATAATTATAAAAGTCGTTATTATTTAACAGCTTCTGTTCGTGTAGATGGAAGTTCTAAATTTACTTCAGATAATCAATATGCTACATTTGGAGCATTATCTGGATCATGGCGTATAACTGAAGAAGAATGGATGAAAAATCAATCAATATTTGATAATCTGAAAATTAGAGCTGGTTGGGGACGTGTTGGTAATCAAAATATAGATAACTCAAGTTATTTAACATTGATTAGTGAGAGTGATTATGTATTTGGTCAAAGTGCCACTCGTACAGTAGGTTCTTCAGTATCATCTGTTGGTAATACGAATTTACAATGGGAGACTGTAGAAGACTATAATTTAGGTCTTGATATGACTATCTTAGATAATCGTTTAGAAATTACAGCTGATCTTTTTCGTAAAGAATCTAAAGATATGCTATTAAAGAAAGATAATTTATTAATATTAGGTTATCCTTCATGGAATGGTCAAATATGGGAAAATATAGGTAAACTGAGAGCTCAGGGATGGGAATTATCAGCTTATATGCATGACCAGATTAATGATTTTAGTTATAATGTAGGTTTTAATTTGTCTTCTGTTAAAAACACTGCTGTGAAATTACTCGGTGATAGTCCAATTTATTCAGAAGAAAGTAATGGAGATTATATTATAAAAAATGAAGAGGGGGGTGAGTTAAGTCGCTTTTATGGTTATGAAGCGGATGGATTGTTTCAAAATCAAACAGAAATAAATTCACATACAAGTGAACATGGTGATTTATTACAGCCTAATGCTCAGCCTGGTGATGTTAGATTTAAAGATTTAAATAATGATGGCGTTCTTGATGAAAATGATAAACATTTTTTAGGAAGTGCTTTCCCAGATTTCTCTTTAGGTATTAACGCTAAAATGTCTTATAAAAATTGGGATTTAACTGCTAATTTTTATGGTACTTTTGGTAACGATATTTATAATAATATTCAATATTATTCAGGAATAAATGGTACTAATGTTTATGCTGGTGCTTTCAATAAGACTTGGTCTACTGAAAACACCGATGCTAAATGGCCAAGATTATCAGTAAATGATGCTAATCTTAATTATAAACGAGTTTCTTCTTTATTCGTAGAAGATGGAAGTTATCTTAAATGTAAATTACTTCAATTTGGATATACAATACCTGATTCAGTATTTAAAAATGTCAATGTACGTTTGTCTGTTTCTGCTCAAAATTTATTTACAATAACTAATTATTCTGGAGAAGATCCTGAAACAGCAGCTTTAGGAGGTGCTACGAATTCTGGAATAGATAATTTCGCATATCCAAATCCTCGTACATTTTTATTTGGTATTAACGTTAATTTTTAAATGAATATTTTATGAAAAATATATTTCAACTTATTTTAAGTTCGGCTTTATTATTATTAACGCTGAATAGTTGTAGTGACTTCTTGGATAAACCAGTTCAAGGCCAAGAAAATCTCGATACATATTTCCAGAATGCTGAAGAATGTGAAAAACAAATAACAGGATGTTATCAATCTGTATTCTGGGATGATTGGTGGCAAATAGCTAACTTTCAGTTAGTTGCAGATATGTGTACTGATGATATGTGGATGGGTAATACTACTCAAACTAATAGTGATTATTATGATGTCGTTTTTTATACAGGAAATGGACATACTAATGTGACTAGTAATTATTGGCAATATCGTTATAAAGGTATATTGAGATCTAATATTTGTATAGAACGTATTCCAGATGCAAATATTTCGGAAGATAATTTAAAAGCTAGACTTATAGGAGAAGCAAAATTTCTACGTGCATTTCATTATTTCGAGTTAGTGAAAAATTTTGGAGGAGTTCCTATCGTTGAAAAAATGTCTATGCCAAATGAAGTAGAAGGAATAGTTCGCCAAAGTGAGGATTCGTGCTATAATTTTATTATTAATGATTTAAAAGACGCTATCAAAGTATTACCAAAAAGAAGTGAATATTCTTCAAGTGATATAGGACGTGCTACTAAAGGGGCAGCTCAAGGTTATTTAGCTAAAGTCTATTTATATCAAAAGAAATATGAGTTAGCAGAGGCTGTACTTAATGATATGATTAAGAGAGAAGGGATTGATTTTGATTTATTACCTGAATTTGGAGAAGTATGGGATATAGATCATAATAATAGCATTGAATCACTTTTCGAGGTGCAATATAGCGATGATCCTAATTATAATTTAGGAGGTAGAATATCTATAGTGTGTGGTTCAAGAGATGATTCTGGTTGGTCATGGGGTTTGCCTACAAGTAATTTAGAAAAAGCATTCGAGGATGCTGGAGACACTGAAAGATTAAAATGGACCATTATTAAAGATGGAGCGACAGAAATTCCTGGAGAACCAGCTATTGATTCTGATAATCCATATGTCATTTCTGCAAGCAAACATAAAAGTGGTAGAATCTCTCGTAAATTATATGAGCCACAAGCTAAAAGGCCTACTAACTATGATGCCAATCATAACCCTTTAAATTATCGTTTATTACGATATGCGGATATTTTATTAATGCACGCTGAAGTTGAAAATGCTTTAGGTAAGGATCCTGAAGCTCTTGTATCTGTAAATAAAATACGTGCTAGAGTAGGTTTAGAGCCATTAACATGTACCGGTATAGAGTTAAGAGATGCTATTCGTTTGGAAAGAAGATTAGAGTTAGCACTTGAAGGTAATCGTCTTTATGATTTACGTAGATGGGATGATGATAGTGGTCATAAAATGATAGCTGATATTATGGGACCTAATGGTACTTTTGTAAAATATAATACAGAGGAATCAACTGATGAATATGAACTTTCAAACCAGAAAGAATCTAGTGAAGAAGGGTCACAATTTGATGAAAATAGAGATTTGCTATTTCCAATTCCTAATACTGAAATAACTATGAGTAATGGAACTATAACACAAAATAAAAATTATCAATAAAAATATGAAATTAAATATAAGTTTTTATATAGTTTTGACCTTAGGTATTATGTCTTGTAATAAAGGAATCGCATTACCTGATTCAAACAACAATACTGATACTACTAATACGGATATTACAGAACTTATTATTAATATTAACGAGAAAAATCAAACAATAGATGGTTTTGCAGCCTCAGATTGTTGGTCGGGAAATTATATTGGCCGTGACTGGGAGGAATCCCAGCGCGCTGCTATTGCAGATTTGCTTTTTTCTCAAGAAATAAAAAATAATAACCCTGTCGGAATAGGTTTATCTATGTGGCGTTCTAATTTGGGAGCAGGAACTGCAAATCAAGGTGAAGCAAGTGGCATAGAGGATAAAAGTCGTAGAGCGGAATGTTATCTAAATGAAGATGGAACATACGATTGGACGCTTGCAGCGGGGCAACAATACTTTTTACAACAGGCAATAGATAGAGGCTGTGAGTCAATTGTATTATTTAGTAATTCTGCACCTGTTTGGTATACTAAAAATGGGAAAGGATACTCTAATGAAGGATATAGTGCTAATTTACAAGATCAATATTATGATGATTTTGCATCTTATATGACTAAAGTAGCTATGCATTATGAAGAAAATGGAATCCCGATTAAGTACATTAGTCCTGTGAATGAACCTCAATATAAATGGAATAATAATTCACAAGAAGGGTCAGGCTGGACTAATTCACAAATAGCTAAGTTAACAAAGGAATTAAATACATCATTAGAACAGAGTTCTTTAGATACTAAAATATTATTAAGTGAAGCTAATGATTATAGGGCTCTATATGAAAAAACAAGTAATGAGAATTCTAGTGATGTTATTAATGAATTCTTTGATGAAAACTCTGATAACTATATAGGTAATTTATCCCATGTGGCTAATATAGTTGGAGGACATTCTTACTGGACTGATTCTAATTGGGATCAATTAGGTAGTATAAGAAGAGCTTTATGGTCAGCAGCATCAGCTAAAAACCTAAAAGTCTATCAAACAGAATGGAGTATGCTTGGTGATGGATATAATGGATCTCATTTTAAAGGTTATGATAATTCTAGTTATATGGATATAGCTATGTATCTTTCACAAGTTATTCATAATGACTTAGCATATGCCAATGTAAGTTCTTGGTCATATTGGACCTCGATGGACGTAGAAAAATGGAATCATAAAGATCGTTTTTTATTAGTGTCTTTAACTCCTGCTGGTGGTGTATATGGTGATATTTCTCAAAGTGGAACTCATGTAGCACGTAAAACATTATGGGTATTAGGTAATTATAGTAGATTTATCAGACCTGGATATAAAAGAATCACTATAGATACACCTCTTGATAAAGATTGTTTTGGAACTGCTTATATTTCACCTGATGAAAATACTTTTGTAGTTGTTATGACTAATTTTAATAGTCAAACTAAAAAATTCAGTCCATCAATTAACAATTTTAATGCATCTAGTGTATATAGATATATTACCAGTGAAAATTTTGATTTAAAACAAACAGTGTCTAATCAAAGTGAATGGAGTATTCCATCCAATTCTGTATGTACATTTGTTCTTAAAAAATAATAAATTCAAGTATGTATAATTTAAGTAAGAAGAATAATATTAAAGCACTTTTTCCATTTTGTCTTTTTCTTTTAGTATCTATATCTGCTATGGCACAGGGATTTGGAGAACAACAGTTGCTTAAAGAAAATTGGCATTTCCATCTAGGAGATTTGAAGTATGGAGGAATCGAAACTTTAGATGATAGTAAATGGGAAACAGTTACAGTACCTCATGACTGGAGTGTAGAACAAAATGCAAGTCCAGCTTTAGCTAGTTGTACTGGTTTTTTACCAGGAGGTGTAGCTTGGTATCGTCGTAATATAGAAGTTCCAGCTTCTCGTAAAGGAGAAAAAGTCTATATTTATTTCGGTGGGGTGTATAATAACAGTGAAGTATTTATTAATGGTAAATGGGTAGGAAGACGCCCTAATGGATATATTTCATTTATGTATGATTTAACTCCTTATATAAATTTCGGAGGAAGAAATGTTATAGCTGTTAAAGTAGATCATTCAAAATATGCTGATTCTAGATGGTATACAGGATCAGGAATTTATAGAGATGTAAAATTAATATTTGCAAATACTGTTCATATAGGTTTATGGGGAGTTTCGTATCAAACATCTTTTGATAATGATAATGCCAAGTTAAATGCATATACTGAAATAAAGAATCAGAGTCATAAACAAGCTAAAGTTAAAATACAACAAATTCTTTTAGATCGTGAAGGGAAAGAAATAGCTCAATATCAGTCATCTCATAAAGTAGATGTTAATGTTTCCCAAAAAGTATATCAACAGATAAAACTAAAAAATATTCGTAGATGGAGTCTAACGGATCCTTATTTATATACAATGATTACTAAAGTTTATAATGGTAATAAACTTATAGATCAAACATCAACTAGAGTAGGTTTCCGATCTATAAAATATGATAGTAATAACGGTTTTGCTCTTAATGGTGTATGGACTAAGTTAAAAGGAGTTTGTATTCATCATGATGCTGGTGCATTAGGAGCAGCTGTACCTGCAGAAGTTTGGATAACAAGAATGCAAAAGCTTAAATCTATTGGCGTAAATGCTATTCGAATGAGTCATAATCCTCAGTCTCAGGCTGTATATGATGCTTGTGATTCTTTAGGTTTAGTAATTATGGATGAAGCCTTTGATGAATGGGAATATTCTAAAAAGAAATGGATAGATGGATGGAATGTCGGTACTCCTGGATATGATGGTTCTGCTTTCTATTTTAGAGAATGGTGTGATAGAGATATGGCTGATATGGTAAGACGTGATCGTAATCATCCTTCTATAATTATGTGGAGTATAGGTAATGAAATAGATTATCCTAATGATCCATATAGTCATGCTATTTTAGATAAAGAAAAAGGCACTACTCAATCTTATAAGGGTGGTTATTTAAAAGACCATCCAAATGCTAATCGCTTAGGTGAGATAGCTAAAGAACTAGTATCTGTAGTGAAGAAATATGATACAACACGACCAACTACTGCAGCTTTAGCAGGAGCTGTTATGTCTAATGAAACGACATATCCTAGCTCTTTAGATATAGTAGGATATAATTATACAGAATATCGTTATGATGAGGATCATGCAAAATATCCAAATCGTGTATTGTATGGAAGTGAGACGGGGCATGGATTGAATTCTTGGAAGGTAGTACGTGATAAAAAATTTATATTTGGTCAGTTTATTTGGACTGGTTATGATTATTTAGGAGAGGCTGGAGTATGGCCTTCAAGAGGTTTAAATACAGGATTAATTGAACAAGATGATAATATTAAACCTAATGGATATTTTTCTAAATCCTTATGGTCAGAAGAACCAATGATTTATGTGGGAGCATTACCTTCGAATACTCCTCATTTAAAAAATAAGTTTTATTATATGCCTCATGTTTGGAATTATGAGAATAATGAAAAAATGACAGTAGTAGTTTATACTAATGGAGACTCAGCTGAATTATACCTTAATAATATAAAAGTAGGGGATAAAAAAGCCTATGATGATAATACTGGTTTAATTATGTGGACTATACCGTATAATGATGGTGAGTTAAAAGCAATTTCTTATATAGATGGTAAAAAGGTGGCTGAAGATACTATAATAACCACAGGTATGCCATATAAAGTGGAAGCTACAATAATAGGTCCTAAGAAGGCTAATAAATTTAGTATGCTTCAAATCCCTATTTGTATAAAAGATAAAGATGGGAATATGGTTGAATTATCTGATGCAAATGTAACTTGTCATATTAGTGGAAACGCTAAATTGATTGGTATAGAAAATGGTTCGAATGATGTTCGATTAAATTATAGAATTAACCATCAAAGAGCACATCGTGGGACTTTAAAAGCTTATGTAGAACTTACAGAGCCTCATGGAGAAGTGTATATTAAAATTACATCTCCTTTATTAAAACAAGCTAGATTAGTATATAAATATTAAGAGATTTATTACATTATTTGATTTAGGGTAAATTTTAGATTTTATTTTCTAAAATTTATCCTAAATTTTTATTTTTACTGCGATAATTGTATATAGTTTGCAGAGAACAGCGGAGGAAGTTCGCCATATCTTTACTATTGGTGATTCCTAATTTGATTAATGCGAAAATACGTAATTCTGTGTTTAATTGTTTTTTATTCTTAAGTATGAATTTATCGCCATCTTTGATTTTGGCATTCAGTTCTTCGATGAAGTTGGGATATATATTGAGAAAAGTATTATCAAAATCTGTATAAAAATCATTTAATTGGTCATTAATGAATGTGCTTGAGTGTAGTTTCTTAATTAGCGTATTTTTATCTTGATAAGTAGCTGTCTTAATTATGGAGTGAAGAAGTTCTTCTGTATCTTCTATGTATTTAGAATTTCTATTTATATATTGAGTAATATATTTTGTCCTGATTTCATTACTTTTAATTAAAGCATTATTGGCTTTTTTAAGTTCTATTTTCTTATGATATGAGAAGTATAAGGAATAGAATAATGTAATAGAAAGGATAATAAGTATTAATATGAGTAATTTGTATTGAGAATTTTTCTTTATTATATATTTTTGATAAGTCGTGGTAATAGTTGACATCTGTTGTGCTACTTCTATCTGTCTTAATCGTGATTTACATTCTATAGCATGTTTAAGGCTTATTTGAAGATATCGATTGGCTCGTATGAGATCTCCTTCTTTAAAAAGAATGGAGGATAGCATCCATAAGGATGATGTTTCTTTTATGGCATTTTGAATGTCTGAGATGGATGATAATGCATAGTAATATTTAGCTTCATCGATTTGCCCCTCTTTTTCATAGCTTTGAGCTATTGAACTAGCATATAGACGTGTAAGGTTATTATCTGGATTGAATTTTTTGGAACGAGAAGTTAGATATTTAATCGCTTCTTTATAGTGACCTTCCATTCTTAATTTATCGGCGAAGGATAATTCATAGATTGAAGAGTTTTCTTTTTCTGAATTTTGACTAATGGAATCTCTATAAAGATAGCATTGATTTAAGTTGTAAGCTTTTAGTTCATCGAAAAGACTGCAATAGGATGTCTTTAAATAATAAAAAGAACTTAATGATGAATAATATTTGACTTTTTGTGATGCAGGGAGGTCTTTTCTTACTTTATCTAATATTTGTTTAGCATTACTAAACAGACTAACATATGCATACCAATTAGCTAGATCGATGAGGGATTCTGCGATATATGATTTATTGTTTAATTTGCGTGCTATGTTTATTCGTAAATCGGTATATTTTTTACATGAATCAGGATTAAACTTGAAATAGTCATCTTTTAATAATCCATAAATTTTAAATAATTTGTCATAATTCTTTTTTTCTAAAAGAATTAACTGTTTATGTTTGGATATGATGTTTTCTTTTCTTGTGTTATAAAAATCTATACTGTCTATTGTTTGGTCTAAACGTTTAAGTGCTAACTGTGTTTTATTTGTATCGCTAGCATATGATGATATGCATGTGAATGTTAAAAGACATATATATAGATATTTTCTTACGTTATTCATATAATTGAAATAATAAATTAGTATCTTACAAAAGTAAAAAAGTTAGTTTAATTAGAAATTAAAAATCAAAATTATTATAATATACCTACCATATTTTGTAAGTATTAATGTTTAAATAGTTGATAGGCAGTAATATACAAATTATAGGACTTACTAACTTACTACTCTAGGTTGTTTTAAGTATTAATATGTTTTAATTTCGCTATCGGCATTTGAGCCTAAGTAATTTAATTTAATTTTGAAAAAATATGACAAAGAATTTTAAGGTATTAATCGAAACTATGGTGTGCAGTTTTTTACTTTTATCTTTCAGCTGGATTTCTTTAGCTGGAAATGTGTCACCAAAAAGTTTTACCTCGGAGGAAAGTATTAAATCTCCTGATGGTAATCTTATCCTGAATTTTTCACTTAATGCAGAAGGAAGACCTATGTATCAACTTTCTTATAAAGGTGAGAATGTAATTAATCCATCTAAGTTAGGGTTAGAACTTGTAAATGATTCAGCTAGTTTGATGAATGGTTTTACTATTTCTAAAGTAGATACTTCAAGCTTTGATGAAAATTGGACTCCTGTGTGGGGAGAAGAAAAAACTATACGTAATCATTATAATGAATTAGCCGTGTCTCTTACTCAGAATGCGACTAAGCGTTATATCGTTCTAAGGTTTCGTTTGTTTAATCATGGTTTGGGATTTCGTTATGAATTTCCTGATCAGAAGAATTTATCATATTTCGTTATAAAAGAAGAGCATACACAATTCGCTATGACTGGTAATCATACTGCTTTTTGGATTCCAGGTGATTATGATACTCAAGAATATAATTATACAGAGTCAAAGCTTTCTGAGATTCGTGGTTTGTTTAAACAGGCTTATACTCCAAATTCGTCTCAGACGAGTTTTTCTCCTACAGGTGTACAGACAGCTCTTCAAATGAAGACTGATGATGGTTTGTATATAAATATTCATGAGGCAGCTTTAGTGAATTATTCTTGTATGAATCTTAATCTTGATGATAAAAATTTAGTGTTTGAGTCTTGGTTAACTCCAGATGCAGATGGAACAAAAGGTCATATGCAGACTCCTTGTAAGTCTCCATGGCGTACAGTAATGGTTAGTGATGATGCTAGAGATTTATTGACTTCAAAAATTACTTTGAATCTTAATGATCCATGTGCTTATAAAGATGTTTCTTGGATTAAACCTGTTAAGTTTATGGGAGTATGGTGGGAAATGATTACTGGTAAAAGTTCATGGGCTTATACTGATGATTTAAATTCTGTAGAATTAGGTAAAACTGATTATACAAAAGTTAAACCTAGTGGTCGTCATGGTGCGAATAATGAGAATGTAAAACGTTATATAGATTTCGCTTCAGAGAATGGTTTCGACCAATTATTAGTGGAGGGTTGGAATCAAGGTTGGGAAGATTGGTTTGGTCATCAAAAAGATTATGTTTTTGATTTCGTAACTCCTTATCCTGATTTTGATGTTAAGATGCTTCAGTCTTATGCTAAAAGTAAGGGTATGAGATTAATGATGCATCATGAGACTTCTGCTTCGTCTCGTAATTATGAACGTCATATGGATAAAGCTTACCAGTTTATGGTCGATAATGGTTATAATTCTGTGAAAAGTGGTTATGTCGGAGATATCCTTCCTTATGGAGAGCATCATTATAGTCAATGGATGATTAATCATTATATATATGCTATTAAAGAGGCTGCTAAGTATCATATATGTATAGATGCTCATGAGGCTGTTCGTCCTACTGGTCTTTGTCGTACATATCCTAATCTAATAGGTAATGAGTCGGCTCGTGGTACTGAGTATGAAGCTTGGAAGCCAGGAAATAAACCTTATCATACTACTATTCTTCCTTTTACTCGTTTGATGGGTGGCCCTATGGATTATACTCCTGGTATTTTTGATATTAAATTAAGCTTTTTGAAAGGTGATGATCATGGAGTGGTTCATACGACATTAGCTAAGCAGTTGGCTTTGTATGTGACTTTATATAGTCCTTTACAGATGGCTGCTGATTTTCCTGAGAATTATGAAAAACATATGGATGCTTTTCAGTTTATAAAGGATGTGGCTGTGGATTGGGATGAGAGTAAGTATTTAGAGGCTGAGCCAGGTCGATATATTACTGTAGCGCGTAAAGCGAAAGCTAGCTCTGATTGGTTTGTTGGTGGTATTACTGGTGATGATGCACGAGAGGCACACATTGCCCTAGATTTTCTTGATCCTGATAAAAAATATGTCGCTACTCTTTATGCCGATGGTGAAGATGCTGATTATGATACGAATCCTACATCTTATAGGATAAAGAAGGGTATAGTTACATCGAAAACAATAATGTCTGTTTGGATGGCTAGAAGTGGTGGTTTCGCACTTAGTTTGAAGGAAGCTAGTGCTTCTGATGTGAAAAATTTAAAGAGGTTTAGAAAGAATTTTAGATTTTAATGTAAGAGAGAAGGATTTTTGTGTGGTTAAAAATAGTGTTTAGTTTAAAAAATAATTATATTTGTCCATTAAAAGATATTCTAAACAAATTTTTAACGATTATGAATGAAAAAGAAATTAAATCTAGCACGAAGTGTGTTAGAAGTGGATGGAAGCCAAAAAGTGGTGAGCCCTGCCAATTGCCGATTTATCAAAGTACGACTTTTAAATATGAGACAAGCCGAGAGATGCAGGACTTATTTGATCTTAAGGCTAATGGTTACTTTTATACTCGTTTGCAAAATCCGACTAATGATTTTACCGCGAAGAAAATATGTGCCTTGGAAGGAGGTACTGCAGCTATGTTAACTAGTAGTGGACAGGCTGCTAATTTCTTCGCAGTATTTAATATATGTGAAGCTGGAGATCATTTTATAGCTTGTAGTTCTATTTATGGTGGTACCTATAATTTATTTGGAGTGACGATGAAAAAGATGGGCATAGAAGTGACTTTTATTCCTATTGATGCTACTGAAGAACAGGTACAGGCAGCTATAAAACCAAATACTAAATTAATTTTCGGAGAGACATTAACTAACCCGACTATAGAAATTTTCGATATTGAGAAGTTTGCTAAAATAGCTCATAAAAATGGAATCCCATTAATAGTTGATAATACTTTCCCTACACCTATTAATTGTCGTCCTTTCGAGTGGGGAGCTGATATAGTTACGCATTCGACTACTAAATATATGGATGGACATAATACTTTAGTTGGGGGATGTATTGTAGATAGTGGAAAATTTGATTGGGAGGCTCATGCAGAAAAATTTCCGGGTCTAACAGAACCAGATCCATCTTATCATGGCCTGGCATATTCTAAGGCTTTTGGCAATGAAGGGGCTTTCATTACGAAGTGTACTGCACAGCTTATGCGTGATTTCGGATGTATCCAGTCTCCTCAGAATGCTTTTCTTCTGAATCTTGGTTTAGAGTCTTTAGCAGTCCGTATGAGACAGCATAATGAGAATGGTTTGAAAGTAGCGCAATATCTTGAGCAGCATCCTAAAGTGGCTTGGATTCATTATCCAAGATTAAAAAGCTATACTCATCCTGAGTTAGCAGAAAAATATCTTCCATCTGGATGTAGTGGAGTAATGGCTCTTGGTATAAAAGGTGGTACTGAGAAGAGCATTAAATTCATGGATTCATTAAAATTAGTGGATATAGTAACTCATGTAGCATATTCACAAAGTTGTATATTACATCCAGCAAGTCATACTCATAGACAGTTATCTGATGAGCAACTTAGAGCTGCAGGTATTAATCCTGAGTTAATAAGGCTTTCAGTAGGTATAGAGGATGCTGATGATATAATAGCTGATTTAGAACAAGCTTTAGATCAAATCTAATTATTCTTTATTGTATAATTACTAATTATTTGAAACAATGCTGCCTGTAATCTGGAGTAAGTTAGTTTTACTTTCTATAAGATTATAAGCAGCTTGTAATTTATCAACTTGTGCACTTAAGTAAGTTTGTTGTATTTGCCTATAATCAAGGGAACTAATCGCTCCCACATCATATTTTTCTTTCGAGATAGAGAGATTTAAAGCTGCTGCTTTTAATCGTTCTACATTAAGATTATATATTGCCTTGTATGTATTGTATGAGCTATATAACTGATATAGTGTATTGCTTAGAGAATGAATCATTTGTTTTATCTCGATGTCGCCTGATTCTTCGTTAATTTTAGCTATTTGCACTGCACGTTTACGTGTTCCTCCATTAAATATATTCCAAGAAAGAGTTAATCCAGCATACATTTGGTTGTATTTCGTATTAGCATTGGCTGTATTGCCTGAATAATAGATGTCTTGATTAAAATTATTTACTCCGGCATTAAGTTTTAAGCTAGGATAATATGAGTTTTTAGCAGATTTGCTTTGTAGTGCTAAGATGCTCTGATTTATGTATTGATTTTTAAGATTTTGATTGTTGGATTTTAATTTTTCTAAAAGGCTTGTTATGTCGTATGATGTTGTATCGGCTTTTAATGGTGTTATTAAATTCCATTCTTTATTGTCTTCTGATGCCATAATATAATTTAGAGTTCTTATTGAATTCTCATATGCTACTTTTTGCTCTAGATAATTGGCATAGTCTTCAAGGTAGGAGGTCTTATATAGGAGATAGTCGTATGTAGTAGTGGCTCCTATATCTTTTTTGTTTTTAACTTTATCCATCCTATCTTTTGATAAATCGCTCATGTTTTTATAAACGTTCATGAGAGATTTCTGTACTAGAGAATTATTATAAGCTAGAATTATATCTTGTATAGTATTTTCTACTAATAAGGCGGTGTTACCTTCAGAGCGTTTTTGGAGTTCAACATAATTCGCCTTATTTATTCTTGCAGAAAAGCCATCAAAAAGAGTCCAGTCAAGTGTGATTTGTGGCTTTAATGATACAGAATTATAATTTTCATCGTCATTGAAGGTTTTGATATCTTGACCTGTGATTCCTAAATCTATACTTGGAACGATTCCGGTATTGCCCCAAGTATTATTTATTTGTGCTATTTTTTCATCATTCTTAGTTATAGTTAAATCATAATTATTCTTAAGAGTAATGCTTATAGCGTCAGATAGTGATAAGTCTTCAACTTTATTTTGAGCGTAGGTTGACTGAAATGATGCACCTAAAACTATACAAGCAATATATATTATTTTTTTCATTTTATTATTTTTCAATTAATTAAACTTCTTTTCCATGTTTTTAGCAAGTTCTTGATCTATTTTAGCATATTTATTAGCAGGTTCAATAGATTCTCTTGTAATCTCAATTTCTGGATGATTTCTATTTAGAAATTTAAGTTTGTGATATATAACTGCATTATTAATCATAACTAATACAGGCAGGAATGCTAAAATAAAGAATGTACCGAATAGTATACCATATGCGAGTGATATGGACATAGGTATTAACATCGCTGCATCTGGATTATTCTCAAGAATAAGAGGCATTAATCCTGCTACAGTAGTGACAGTAGTAAGAATGATAGCTCTGAATCTTGTCATACCAGCATCTATAACTGCATCTTTTACTTTCATGCCTGATACGAGATTCTGATTATATTTAGACATGAATACTATGGCATCATTGATTACTACTCCAGAAAGAGCGACCATTCCCCAGAGACTCATCATAGAAAGAGATTCTCCATGAATAGCATGACCTAAAATAGCTCCTATAATACCAAATGGTATCATTAATATAATTAGTAAGCCTTGACTATATGATTTAAAGTAAATCATGATTATAAGAATCATAATCAAGAAAGCAATACCATAATAAAGAATTAAGCTACTCATTTGTTCATTTGTATCTTTTTGTTGTCCTTGGTGCATATATGTGATACCAGGATGGTTCTTTAATATGTTAGGCATTATGCTTTCATTGATGAAATTTAATATATCAGGGACAGATTTTGTTTGATCCTTTTGATAAGCGTTTACTCTAATCTCACGTTTACTATTATAATGATTAATAGTACTTAAACTTCTGGCAGTCTTGATATTGGCGACAGTTCCCAAAGGATAATCTCCTTTAGATGTGTGAATCGTCATATTTTCAAGCTGGCCGATATTTTTTCTATTAGTTCCATCGTATCTGACATATACCCAAATCTCATCTTTCCCATTTTGAATACGTTGAGCTAATCCTCCATAGAAAGCTGAACGGACTTCAGACATCAGAGAACTAATAGATAATCCTAATGCTACGCCTTTAGGTTTTAATGTGAGTCGTAATTCTTGACTTCCTGTTTGACTATTATCTGTAATATTGAATAATGCAGGCATTTTATTTAATTCTGCTTCTAATTCGTTTTTAGCAGCTTCCAATTCATCATTGTCATATCCTAACAAGCTGATAGATACAGGAGCTCCGAAATGATTAGATGCTCCGACAGCAAATTTATAAGCTTCAGGAATAGTACCAACTTTCTTAGCTATTGCTTTTTTTAGTAAATTATCATCTACTTTGGAATCAGGAATGGTATTTAAAAAGATTCTCATTGTACCAGCGTGTGTACCTCTTTCTATTCCACTAAAAGCAGAACCCATTCTAGACTGAATAGAACTAATATATGGGATGGTATCGTGATATTTATTAAGTAATTCTTGATTTACTTCCCAAACTTTATCTTCTATAGAGAATAATATAGTTCTGGTACGGTCTTCACTTACCCCTGGTTTTAATACAAGATCTATAGAAAATGTGTCAGAAGGTGTTTTTGGAAAGAAAGTATATTTGATAAACCCTCCTTGTATGAGTCCAAAAGTTATAAGAAGAAAAGCTACAACTACAGAAACTGAGATTACTTTATTATTTAAAGTAATTTGAATAAATGGTTTATAGACTTTGTATTTTAAAGTATTTATAAATTTATCCATGAAGATTCTTATTCTACCATAAAGAGATTTATTACTATTCTCTTTAAGAACTCTAGGATTAGCCAAATGCCCGGGAAGAACGAATACAGCTTCTAAAAGAGAAACAAGTAGACAAGCGACTACGACAAAAGCCATATCAAACATCATTTCCATTTGTCCCTCTATGAAGAAGAGAGGAAGAAAAGCTATTATAGTAGTTGATACGGATGCAAATACTGAGGGCAATACCTCCATCGATCCATCGATAGCAGCTCTTCGAGGTGATTTACCTCGTTCGAAATGGGTGAATATGTTTTCTCCTATTACCACACCATCATCGACTAGAATACCTACTATCAGTATCATACCGAATAAACTAATCATATTAATAGTTATACCATATAGATTAGCTAATATAAACATACCTAAAAACGCTGAAGGAATACCCCAAGCTACCCATAGTGATAATCTGAAATTTAGAAGCAGACTTAACATCAATACTACTAAGAATATACCAAGTAGTCCATTATTTATTAGAATCTTTAACTGACTATCAACTCTAGTTAAGAAGTCCATCCTCATTGTTAATTCATAATCATCATGAGAGGCATTATAGTCTTTAATATATTGTCTAACGTAATGAGATATATCTTCTAAGTCTTCATTCTCAAGTTTAGTAATCATGAAAACGACTGCAGGTTTTTTATTTACATAACTTCTGTTAGGGTCCTCTGGAAATTGTAATGTAACTGTAGCTATATCTCCAATAGTTACATTAGCTCCATTCGTATTGCCTGATACTACTATATTTTTAATATGTTCAGGGTCAATGCTTTTATTTCTTGCTATAATCTTAATCTGTTCCCTAGGATTTCTAATAGTACCACCTGTGATATCTATATTATTACTAGAAATAGCACTTTTTATGTCTGAAAGGGTTAGATTATATCTTTTTAATTGAGTTTCATTTAATTCGATCGCTAATTCTAGATGACTTGGAACGCCATGTATGGTTACTTGAGATATTGTCCCAGAAGCTAATAAATCATCTTCTATTAAGTTAGCTTCTGAATTTAGTTGTATTAAATTAAGGTTATCTAATGAGGCCAATGAAAAGAATACAGCCATATCTCTAGTACGACCTTTAGATATTATAGGGTTCTCAGCTCCTGCTGGAAAATTGGATATACCATCGACATCATTTTTAATATCAGAGAGTAATTCATCCATATTATATCCATCATATGCTGTAATAGTTACTGTAGCAGAATTTTCACTTGAACGAGATGAAAATTCTTTAATCCCAGATGTACCTCTAATACTATTTTCTATCAGTGTAGTTACTCCTTCATCCATCTCTTCTGGTGTAGCTCCTGGATATGAGACACTTATTGTTATCTCTTTAGATTCCATTTGAGGAAAGGTAGCTTTCTTCATGTGAGTCATGGAGATAAATCCAAGTAAAACTATAATAAGAATAACGACTCCTCCGTAAAAAGGATATTTTACAAATTGCGAAATAATTTTTTTCATAACTTATTTTCTAGACAAATATTTAACATTTGGTTCAACTTCTGTAATAGATTCTATTACAGCTTCGCTACCTTCATCTAGACCAGAAATGATATAATAATCATTACTCTTTTTTATGACATCAATATCAGTTTTTACTAATTG
>Ga0172377_10001155_pt1 | contig 26202 bp, 18 predicted proteins | sample Pumphouse3metaG_FD_119749 | JGI IMG/M metagenome (GOLD analysis project Ga0172377, IMG submission 119749) | Leachate microbial communities from a municipal landfill in Southern Ontario, Canada - Pumphouse #3 metaG | ecosystem: Engineered > Solid waste > Landfill > Unclassified | place: Canada... | reverse complement strand
GGACCTTTTAATCCGAAACGGATGGAAATTAATCCGCCCGCCATGTTGGCAATAATCTTGGGAATAAAAAATGGATTTACTTTTGGACGTTCAGGATTGAAACTTCTTACTTCATCGAAAAAAGTCCCTCCTCCTCCTATTCCAACACCCCAGATTACTCCTGCACGTTTTTTATTTAAGGTTTCCAGATTTATTCCGGAATCATTAAATGCCTCCTGTGCTGCAGCGATTGCATATAAAGAATACAAATCACACTTACGAGCTTCTTTAACATTCATATATAAAGAAGCGTCAAAGTTTTTTACCTGGCATGCAAAATGGGTTTTGTGGTTGCTAACATCCATTCTTGTAATGGTGCTTGCTCCACTTACCCCATTTCTTAATCCTTTCCAATATTCCTCAATAGAATTACCTAACGGATTTATAGTACCGAGACCGGTTATAACTACCCGTTTTAATTCCATAAAAAATTGTTGTTAATATTATTTCTTTTCAATTTCGTTTTGGATATGTTTGATGGCTTCACCGACTGTTGTGATTTTTTCAGCCTGTTCGTCAGGAATAGCCAAATCAAATTCTTTCTCAAATTCCATGATCAGCTCTACTGTATCTAAAGAATCTGCTCCAAGATCATTTGTGAAAGATGCTTCATTTGTTACTTCGTTTGCATCAACACCTAACTTATCAACAATTATTGCTTTTACCTTATCTGAAATTTCAACTCCAGTCATAATTATAATTTTAAATTAATAATTAATTATATTTTTTTTAAATCGGTGCAAAGTAATAAATTTACATATGAATTTTCAAAAAAAAAAAGAATAAATAACGTTTTTAGTGTATCTTTTCTCTATTTAGGTTATATTTGTAGAACAAAATAGTCGAATGTTCAAAAAAAATACAAAATGAAAAAAATAGCTATATTTGCCTCAGGATCAGGAACTAATGCTCAAAATATTATAGAGTATTTTTTTAATAAAAAGTCCATTGTCGTAGATTCGTTATGGTCTAATAATCAAGATGCTTATGCGTTAATAAGGGCAAAAAAACTGGGAATTGAAACATTTGTTTTTGACAGAAAGACATTATATGAGAGTACAGAGATTCTAAAAACTTTAACCGAAAGAAAAATTGACATGATTGTTCTTTCCGGATTTTTATGGCTTTTCCCTGATTATTTAACTGATAAATTTACTACAGTAAATATTCATCCTGCATTGCTGCCTAAATACGGAGGCAAAGGAATGTTTGGAGCACATGTGCATGAGAGTGTTGTTAAAAATAAAGAAAAGGAAAGTGGAATTACAATTCATTATGTGAATAACCAGTATGATTCCGGAAAAATTATTTTTCAGGCAAAATGTGATTTAACACCTGATGATACTCCTGAAATTGTGGCACAAAAAGTTCATAAACTTGAATACAAATATTTCCCTCAGGTTATAGAAAAAACGTTGTTGAAATAAAATTTGTAATTTGCTTCCCTGCCGGCATAATCTATAATTCGAAGTCTATATTATTTAATTCTGTTTTAATAGAATCTTTTATAGATATAAAAGCAGTCATGTTTTCTTTGCTTACAGGTTTAACAGGAGGAGATTTTACTTTAAGTGGGTTCATTGGAGTTCCGTTTTTGAATACTCTGAAATCAAGATGAGGTCCTGTGGCCAGACCTGTCATACCGACATAACCAATTAACTGACCCTGATGAACTCTCGTTCCGGGATGAATTCCTTTGGCAAACCTGTTTAAATGCATATAACTTGTTGTATAAACAGAGTTATGTTTGATATACACATAATTTCCCCCACCTCTTTTTTGATAGCCTTTGCGTGTTACTATTCCATCTCCTATAGAATGAACAGGAGTACCTTTGGGTGCAGCATAATCAACGCCAAAATGGGGACGGGTTATTTTCAGTATAGGATGATATCGGTGATAGGTAAAGTGTGAACTAATTCTTGAAAATTTCAGAGGTGCTTTTAAAAAGGCTTTTTTTAAACTGTTTCCTTTTTCGTCAAAATAATCTGAGATACTGTCCTGAGTGAATAAAAAAGCATAACTGTCTTCTCCTATATGCTGAAACTGACATGCATAAATGTTTGAAATATCCAGTGGCTTCCCTTCAATATAATTTTCTTCATAAATAACTCGGAATTTGTCGCCTTTCTGGATTCCGAAAAAATCAATGGTCCATTGATAGATATCTGAAAGTTGAAGTGCTAAAACGGGATTGATATCATTTTTTTCCATGCAGGACCACAAAGACTTTGAAATAATTCCCGAAACTGATTTTATTTTTTTTGTAACCGGAAGTTTCCCTGTATAAACAGAAAGGCTGTCTTTTAACTGATATACAACATATTCAATCGGATTTATCTTATAAATAAAATATTCTAATTTTTTTAGACTGTCCTTGCTGCTGAAATAATAACAGGATTGATTTTTTTTTATTTTTCGTGCATCAAATACCGGTTTTGAAATTTTGTCTATTTTATCGATGGTTGAATAAGAAATTCCTTTTCGTAAAAGTAGCTCCGAAAGATTCTCGTTTTTTTTAACTTTTATGTTTTCAACGCGAAAAGAATCTATAAAGAGACCAAATTTTTTATTTGGAATTTCAGCCTTTTTTATAACGCATACTTCTTTGACGGTTGATTCGTTCCCGGTATTTTTATTTGTGTAATTCCAAAAAATAATAATTAAAAAAATTAGTACTAAAATTATTATAAGTCCAGAAATCAGATATTTTTTTTTGTCAGTGTTAAAATCCATATGTTAAATTATTCATTATTAATATGGGTTTAAAATATATATTTTCTTAGTATTTTTATGCATGTAAGAGTGTTTTATTTTTAAAAAATATTAGATATAAATTATAATTTTAAACGATCGAACCCTTCTCCGAAAACACCCATTACACTACCCATTGATATAAAGGCATTAGGATCTAATTCTTTTATTTTCCTGAATATGACACTTGATTCTCTTTTTCGGACTATTGTCATAATTACTTTGATATTTTTTTTCGTGTACCATCCTGTTCCCTCTAAAATAGTAACGCCTCTTCCCGGAGATTTATTGATAAAAGTTGCTATTTCTTCATATTTTTTAGAGAAAATAAATAATTGTGCGGAAGCTTTGTAGCCGCTTATAAAAGCATCAATGGTATATGCTTCGGCTATCATGGTAATATATCCGTAAACCAGTTTTTCAGGAGAGAGGAAAACAAAAAAAGAAGATCCTATAATAAGAACGTCACAATACATTATAATTCTTCCGGGACTAATATTTCTTTTTCTGTTGATAAGCATCGCAATGATATCCGTTCCTCCGCTACTACCTCCTCTTGAGAAAATAAGACCTATGCCTGCTCCTCCCGTCATTGCCCCCAGCAGGGTAGCCAGGAAAGCATCTTTTATAATAGGTTCTTTAATCAGTCCGGGAGTGATCCAGAATAAAACAGTGGTTAGAATAATGCTGTATATGGTTTTTATTCCGAAGCTGGCTCCGATATATTTTACGGCAATGAGAATCAGAAATATATTAATTATAAGATATGAAAAAGCTACCGGGAAACCGGTACTATAAAATATGACAACTGATAAACCACTTATTCCTCCTCCTGTAATTTTTGCAGGAATAAGAAAAAGTACCCACGAAAAAACATAAATTGTCATACCGAAACTTATGCTAATATAATCTATTAGTAGATTTTTTGCCTTTAATTTATTATTTTTATTCATCTTATTAACAGTAATTAAAAATGCTTAAAGGAATATTGTCAAAAGTAATATTTGTACTATAACAATAAACTTTTTTTGCATTAATTCGATTGTTTAAGATTGTTTATTGAGCCCACTCCGAAATGTCGGATATGCAAATATTTATAAGTTTTAGTCAAAATAATTGCTTTAAACTTTATCGTATTAAAAATAGGTTGCATATCGTTATTTATAATCAATTTTTAAAAACCTACTTTTAAGAGTGGGCTCTTTATTGCATTTTAAATAAAAGTTAATATCTGATTAGTGTCTGTTCAAATACCAGTGGATTGAAATATAAAGATCGAATACAAGGACTGTTAAGTCAGAAAAACCAAATATTTTTTTAAAATGACTGTTTTCATCACATTCGTAACTATGTAGTTGAAAATATATACAATTTTTGTCAAATTAGTTGTATCATATTAAAGAGAGCGTTAAAATAAAACTACATTTGTTTTAACGCTCTCTTAAATTATTATCCGGCATATTATTATCTGGTGTCTGTATCTTTTCTTAAAATTGTTATACAGAGCCAAAGGAGAAGTATCTGATATTAAATCACTACATTAATAATTTTTCCGGGTACAATAATAATTTTCTTCGGTGCATTCCCTTTTAACCATTTCTGCGAAATCTCGTTTTTTAGAATTTCTTTTTCAATATCTTCTTTAGAAAGATCCAGTGACAGATTTAATTTATAACGAACCTTTCCGTTAAAGGAAACTGGATAATCATAAGCGTTTTCTTTTGTCAGAGATTCGTCAGCTTTAGGCCATGGCTCAAGAGCCAGAGATTTTGAATGTCCTATATGTTGCCATAATTCTTCTGCCAGATGAGGTGCAAAGGGCGCTAGCATAAGTATAAAAGATTCAGCTGTCTTTTTTGTAACTTTACCTTTTTTTATGGCCATATTATTTAAAACCATAAGTGCCGATATAGCCGTATTGAATTTTAACCCATTTATGTCTTTTTCAATCTTGGATATTGTCTGATTTAATAGTTTCAGAATTTTAGGATCTTCCTTATCTTCTGTAATATTTTTCTGATCCCCAAAGAACCGGCATACTCTTCCTAAGAATCCGTAAACTCCTTTTACTCCTTTTTCGGACCATGGTTTTGTAGAATCAAGAGGTCCCAGAAACATTTCATAAAGTCTAAGTGAATCAGCTCCGAAATCTTTTATTACATCATCAGGATTAACAACATTCTTAAGAGATTTGGACATCTTGGCAACAATCTGGTTCAATTCTTCGCCTGTTTCCTTATGAAAGAATTTATCGTCCTTTTTTATAACCATGTCGGAAGTGACTTTTGCTCCTAATTTTGTTTCATATGCAAATGCCAGAATCATTCCCTGATTAAACAGCTTATGGAAAGGTTCATTAGTTGAAACAATCCCAAGATCAAATAATACCTTGTGCCAGAAACGTGCATAAAGTAAATGCAGTACAGCATGCTCTGCGCCACCTATATATAAATCTACGGGCATCCAGTATTTTTCTTTCTTTTTACTGAAAATTTCGTCATCATTTTTTGGATCAATATAACGAAGATAATACCAGCAGGATCCTGCCCATTGTGGCATTGTATTGGTTTCACGACGGCCTTTCCTTCCATTTTTATCGGTTACATTAATCCAGTCGGTAGCATGAGAAAGTGGAGACTCTCCGCCTTCTCCGGGTTCGAATTTGTCGAGTGCAGGTAATGTTACAGGTAGGTTTTTATCAAGAGTAACTTCTCCGTCTTCCCAGTGAATGACAGGAAATGGCTCTCCCCAGTATCGCTGACGACTGAATAACCAGTCTCTCAATCTAAAATTGATTGTTTTTTTGCCGATTCCTTTTTCTTCCATCCAGGAAATCATTTTTTTGATTCCTTCTTCTTTATTAAGATCGTTAAAATTCAGTCCTGTTTTTTCATCGGAGGAATTAATAAGTTTTCCGTTTTCAGTCCAGCATGATTTACCGTTTAATACTTTTTCCCGTGTTTCATCATCTGCACCTTTAGGGTCCATAATACAGATAACAGGTATGTTAAATTTTACGGCAAATTCAAAGTCACGGGTATCATGAGCCGGTACAGCCATAATAGCTCCTGTACCGTAACTTATAAGAACATAATCAGCTATCCAGATAGGAATTTTTTTGTTGTTTACCGGATTAATTGCATAATTCCCGGTAAATACTCCTGTTTTTTCTTTTGCAAGTTCCGTACGGTCAAGATCTGATTTAAGAGAGGCACTTTTTATATAAGCATAAGCTTCTTTTTTTTGTTCTTCAGTTACTAGTTTAGAGATCAACGGATGCTCCGGAGAAACCACCATGTATGTGGCTCCAAACAGTGTATCGGGACGTGTTGTATAAACTCTTAATTTTTCATTTAAACCGACTACAGAAAAGTCAACTTCTGCTCCTGTTGATTTTCCTATCCAGTTTTTCTGCATGTCTTTTACTCCTGCAGGCCAGTCCAGCTCGTCCAGTCCGTCCAGAAGTCTCTGAGCGTATAGAGGAATACGAAGCAACCATTGTTTCAAATGCTTACGGTGAACCTGATTTCCACATTTTTCATGTGATCCGTCACTTAAAACTTCTTCATTGGCACATACTGTTTTACAATGGTCACACCACCATACCTGTGCTTTGTCGTAATAAGCAAGACGTTTTTCTCCTGTGTATTTTTTTATAGCTTCCTTACCCTGATTTCTAATTTCATCAGGAATAGGAAGTTCTGAAATGGGACGTCCTTTACCTGCTTTTTCGTCATACCATGTATTGTAGAGTTTTGTAAAGATCCATTGTGTCCATTTTACGTATTTGGGGTCTGTGGTGTTGATTTCACGATCCCAGTCGTAACTCAGTCCCAATGCTTTAATCTGACGACGGAAATTGTCACAGTTTTTCTTTGTAGTGACGGCAGGATGCGTTCCCGTCTGAATGGCATATTGCTCTGCCGGAAGACCAAAGGCATCCCATCCCATAGGATGTAAAACATTAAAGCCTTTCATCCTTTTATAACGGCTTACAATATCCGTTGCAGTATATCCTTCGGGATGTCCTACATGCAAACCTGCTCCCGATGGATAAGGGAACATGTCGAGTGCATAAAATTTAGGCTTTGAAAGATCAGTACCTGTTTTAAAAGTTTTATTTTTTCCCCAGTAACTTTGCCATTTAGGCTCTATTTCCCAAAAATTATATTCCATAATGATAAATCAATTGTATGCTGTTTTTAAAACCATAAAGATAGAAAAAACGAAGGAAAGTTTATTGCTCTTTTCTCGTTTGGTTGTTTATTCTTTGCTTTTAGTGGTTTGTAGGAATAAAAAACATCAGAAAATTTTTTCTGATGTTCTTAAAAAAAGTTTTGTATATATTTTTTGAGCCCACTTCTAAAAGTAGGTTTTTAAAAATTGATTATAAATAACAACATACAACCTATTGGTTAATAAGTAAATATTGTATAGTTTAAAGCAGCTATTTTAACTAAAACTTATAAATATTTGCATATCCGACTTTTAGGAGTGGACTCTTTTTTAAATATTTATAACCTTAAGTATGCTCAGTAGGTCATTATCGATCTCTTTTTCCTTTTGAATTGCCTTGCTAAAAGGAACGTGAACAATCTCGTTGTGTTTTATTAAACCTATCATAATACTTTGCTGGTCGTCAAGAAGAGCGTCTATAGCGGCGACTCCCATCCTCGTAGCGACAATACGGTCTTTAGCAGTAGGTGAACCGCCTCTCTGAATATGTCCCAGAATAGAGACTCTGACATCAAGATAAGGATAATCCTGTGCTACTTTTTTTGCAATTTCTATAGTGCGCCCCGGTTTACCCGCCTCTGCGACGAGAATAAGTCCGCTACGGTCTTTTTCCTTATAACCTTTTTCAAGGAAATTCTTCATTGCTTTTTCCTGTTCGTTAGTTTCAGGAATTAATATTGCTTCAGCTCCAACTGCAATGCCACTGTTTAAAGCCAGTCTCCCCGCTTTGTTCCCCATTACTTCTATGAAGAAAATACGTCCGTGTGAGTTTGCCGTATCCTTTATTTTATCTGCTGCTTCCATGACGGTATTCATAGCTGTATCGTAACCAATTGTATAATCCGTTCCGGATAAATCGTTATCAATTGTACCAGGGATACCTATAAATGGTATGTCATATTCCTGTGTAAATATGGATGCTCCGGTGAAAGTTCCGTCACCTCCTATAACTACAACAGCATCAATTTCTGCTTCCTTTAAATTTTTAAAGGCATGTTCACGGCCTTCTTCTGTTTTAAACTCAAGACTTCTTGCAGTTTTTAAAATAGTCCCTCCGGTATGCAAAATTCCACTTACAGATCTGGCTGACATTGGGATGAAATCTCCTTCAATCATTCCCTGATAACCATGGCGGATTCCCATGACTTTAAGTTTGTGGGCAATTGCTGCACGGGTGACAGCACGAATGGCTGCATTCATTCCTGGTGCATCTCCTCCTGAAGTTAACACCCCTATTTTCCCCATCTTTTTTCGTTTGCAGAATTCTTTTGTTTCTATTTGTTCTTTTTCCATAATGGGTATTATTATTAATATTATTCGTTATGCAAAAGTATATCAGTCCTGGTTGAAATAGTTTTTAAAAGCTAAAAATACCTTATTATTAATGCATTATTAATACATTACCTAAATCTACAGGTAATTATCTGTTAAGCATACATATAACTTCAAATCAGTCGTAATCCTCACTAACCATAGCTAATGCTATGCTTCACTCGGTTTACTTCCTGATTTATCGTTATCTGAATGCTCATTACGATACTTCCATGCGGAATTTAGGTTGGCCCTAAAATCCGCATGGAATTGTCTGTTACGCATCCAGCTAACTTCAAATCAGTTGTAATCCTTACTCACCATATCTGATTATATGTTTCACTCGGTTTACTTCCTGCTTTATCGTTATCTGAATGCTCATTACGATACTTCCATGCGGAATTTATGTATTATTAGAATTGCTTGATTTCTTTAGCCATTTCTTCCATCAGCCAGCCCGGTGTGGAAGTTGCACCGCAAATTCCTGCTTTTTTGTGTCCGTCAAACCATTCTTTATTAAGATCACTGATTTCTGAAACGAAGAAACTGTAAGGGTTGGTTCGTTTACAAATACTATAAAGATATTTTGCATTTGAACTTTTAGCCCCTCCTACAAAAATTATAATATCATGTTCTTTCGAGAAAATCTTCATCTCTTCGGCACGATTGGAAACCTGTCGGCAGATAGTATCATTGATTTTTGCTTTTCCATTAGTTATCTCTGTTAATTTTTTACTGAGATTATTAAAGAGTGAGAGAGATTTAGTTGTCTGTGAAAAGAGGACAACCGGTTTGCTTATATCTATATTTATACTATCAATATCTTTTCCTTTTTCAATGATTAATGCTGTATTGTCCGTCTGTCCGTTTAGTCCGACTACCTCAGCGTGTCCTTTCTTCCCATATATAAATATCTGTCCTCCCAGCGGAGCTGTCTCCAGATATGTCTCACGTATTTTTTTTTGCAAAGCCAGGACAACCGGACAGGTGGTATCAATTAAATCAATGGACTTCTTCCTTGCGTATTCATAAGTGGATGGTGGCTCTCCGTGTGCCCTTATTAATACAGTGCAATTGTTTAAAGAATAATATTTTTTATGGTCAATAATTTTTAAACCAAGTTTGACCAGTCTTAAAACTTCCATGGAATTATGGACGATATCTCCAAGACAATAAAGGACTTTCTCTTTTTTTAAAGATTCTTCTGCTTTTTTTACAGCATTGGTTACCCCAAAACAAAATCCTGATTTTCTGTCAATTTCAACATACATTTTTTTTAATGATTTTATTAGCTTTTTCTACTGCCCAGGATAATTGTTCCTTTTGTGTTAAGTAACTGTTGTCTAAAATAATGGCCCCTGGGGCTATTTTAAGAGGACTTATTTTTCTGTTTGTATCCTTTTTGTCTCTGTCTTTTACATTTTTTAGAATATCCTCGAAATTAACAGAGTATCCTTTTTTTGTCAGCTCATCATAACGTCGCTGAGCCCTGATTTCAGGAAGGGCTGTCATAAATATCTTAAGTTCTGCATTGGGGAATACAACTGTGCCTAAATCTCTTCCATCCATGACAAATCCTTTATCTTTTCCAAAGAGTTGTTGCTGTTTTACCATGATATTTCTTACTTCTGCTATAGTAGCTATGAAGCTTACAGAATTAGATACAGGAAGCTGACGGATTTCGTCTTCTACATTTTCTCCGTTTAAAAAAGTTACACTTTCACCTGTTTCCGGATTCTTACAGAATCCAATTTTTATTTTAGGAAGCTGATCTATTAATTTCTGATATTTAATTTCTCCTTTATCAATAAGATTATTTCGCAGGGCATATAACGTTACGGCACGATACATAGCTCCGCTGTCAAGATATAAATATCCCAGTTTTTTAGCCAGCATTTTAGCCATTGTACTTTTCCCGCATGATGAATGTCCGTCGATGGCGATTATGATTTTTCCCATTCTAAATTTTTTATTATTTACAAAGATAGGAATTTGAATAATCTTTTTTATCGCTTATTTGAGGAATAAAAAAAGGATGCCTTTCGACATCCTTTGGGGTGGAAGATCGGTCTCGAACCGACGACATTCGGAACCACAATCCGACGCTCTAGCCAACTGAGCTACAACCACCATTTTTGTATTTTGTGGCGCAAATATAATGTTTTCTTTTTTAAAAACTATTAATTTTGAATGTTGCTTAAATAAAAATTGATATTTTTTTCATTATTTTTTCTAAAAAAGCATATTACCACTTCCTTTCCGAATTTAAACTGGCAGATTAAGAAACTCTCTGACTTTATAACTATAATGATAGTTGTCCGGTATTTTTTATTAATTTGTTGTATTTTTACAAGAGTAAATATTAGAGAATTTATAATTTATCGGGATAAAAAATGGATGTACTGATTGATGATGCCGGAATGGATGGAAATTATAGTAAAATATTGGCTCAGATTTTCGCATATAAAAATGGAGTTACTGTTGATCTTATGAAAGATAGGGGGATAAAATACAAGATGAACTGGGGCGATTCTATTATTTCTCTTCGTATGATAGCCAGACAGTATGAAAAAAATCATCTTCTGGCTCTAAAACTTTGGAATAAGGGATGGCGGGAAACGATGATTCTTGCTACTTTAATTGACCCTTATGATGAATTGACAGAACAGCAGATGGATTACTGGACCAGGAGCTTTGAAACAGGAGAGATGGCAGAACAGGCAGTAGCTAATTTGTTTGTTTATTCTAAGTTTGCCTTTGTTAAATCTTTGGAATATTGCTGCGGTAAGAAACCATATGTTCGTTATACCGGGTTGCTTCTTCTGGGACGACTGGCAATGGTTGATAAAGAAGCTATAGATGATATGTTTATGCCGTGTTTTAAAGTTATAGCTTCTTTGTCAAAAGATGCGTCTTTAGGAGATGCTTTTTATCGTTTAATATTGCAACTTGCACATAGAAGTGAAAGATTGAGGTTAGAATGTATTAATTTTATGGAAGGTGTCCGGCAATTTGAAGAAGACTTCCCAAAAAAAATTGCAACCTCCCTTTTGGAAGAATTGAAAGATCCGGAATTCGAATAAAAAATATGATCGATAAGGCATTTGACAATATGTGTCAGGGAATTCCTTATAAGATCTGTTTTTCTGAAATACTGACTCATAGAGATATCTGTTTTAATGAGAATTTTTATTAGCTATTCTTTTTTAGAAAAAAAGAATAGCTAATAATTTATAATTATATTGTGACTACCAAATAAATGATTGTTTTTTTGTACAAATCAGGATTGATTATTTAGATCATCATAAGTTAAAAACTTTTTTTGTGAATATATTTCAAAATTAATAACAAGAAATAAATAATTTGAATAAAAGTTTTTTTAATATTAAAGGGGAAAGATAAAAATGGTGCCGGTATTGATGATGTTTCTAAAAGTTTAAATTTGTTGTTAATATTACTTAGTAATTCTCATTTTTAAATTCATATCTATATGAAAAATATAAAATCTAAGGAAGTAGAAGAATTGATAAAAGATTTATCAATTCTAATTGTGGAAGATGAACTTGTGAATTCTTTATTTTTAAAAGAAGCATTTATAAGATTACCAGTTAAAATAGAATGTGTAGGTAATGGTCTGGATGCAGTTAAAAGTTATAAAAAAAATAAATTTGATATCGTATTAATGGATTTAAGGCTGCCAAAGTTAGATGGCTTTGAGGCTACCAGGGAGATATTGAAGTTTGATCCGAATGCAAAAGTCATTGCACAGACAGCTTATGCTATGTACGGAGACAGAGAAAAATGTCTTGAGGCAGGTTTCTGTGATTACATAACTAAACCAATGAAGAGAGATGCTTTAGTTGATATGGTAATAAAGTGGTCTCCTAAAAAATCAGAATAAAAATCAGAAAATAAGTTTTTCTTTTTTATAAAGGATTTAAAATGCAGTTAATAACTACTTTTTTGAATTCCTTTAAAAAAGAAATATTCCCTAAACTTATGGTTTAATATTTTGTAAATCAACAAATTATTTGGTATGTAAAATGAATCAAAAAAAACATTTGCATCATTCTAATAATAGTATAGAAGGTATGAGTGGCAGTAAGCTTTTGTGGGTTACTATTTTAAATCTGTCTATAACAATTGTTCAGGTTATTGGTGGTCTTGTTTCAAATAGTTTGTCTCTGTTATCTGATGCTATTCATAATCTGGGTGATTCTTCTGCTATTTTTATTGCTTTTCTGGCAGGTAAATGCAGTAAAAAAAGTGCAGACGAAAGTCATACTTTTGGTTATAAGCGTATAGAAATATTAGCTGCTTTTTTTAATGCTATGGTGCTTATTGCCATTTGTCTTTTTCTGTTTATTGAAGCCCTACGCCGGTTTATGGATCCTCAGCCTATTAAAGGATTGATGATGTTTATTGTAGCTGCATTTGGATTACTTGCAAATCTTATTTCTGTACTACTTCTGAATAAAGATAAAAGTTATAACCTAAACGTCAGAGCTGCATATCTTCATCTTCTGGGAGATACCATGTCATCTGTTGCCGTTATTCTTGGTGGCATTGCTATCTGGCAATTCAATGTTTTTTGGATAGATCCTTTAATAACCGTTTTAGTTGGCATTTACATTATTTATCATACATGGAATATTTTAAAGGAAACTGTTGATATTCTTATGCAGTCCACTCCTGAAAATATTAATATAAAAGAAATTAAAACTGAGGTAGAAAAAATTAGTGGTGTTAATGATGTTCATCATATTCATATCTGGAAGCTTGATGATATACATATTCATCTTGAAACTCATGTTAATGTGGAAAATAATGTAAACATGAAAGAGATGATGAAAATCAAAAGTGAGATAGAAAATATTTTACATACTAAATTTAATATTTCTCATACTACTTTGCAGATGGAGTTTATTAGTAAGGATGCAAAAAGAGATTTGATTGGAAATTGAAGGAAGAGCTCACTCTTAAAAGTAGGGTTTTAAAAATTGATTATAAATAACGACATACAACCTATTTATTAATAAGTAAATACCGTAAAGTTTAAAGCAACTATTTTAGCTAAAACTTATAAATATTTGCATATCCGACTTTTCGGAGTGGGCTCAAGGAATAATAAATAAACCTGAAGTCAGCTATAATCTATCATAATGCAGCTTAAGTTCAATTTAAAAACAAAGATTTCTGGTCCAACATATTGAGGGTATTATAATAAATTAAGGAGTGTGATATTTGTATGAAAAATGTATTTTTGTATTGGACGATTGATAATTTTATCTATTGCCTGATAAAAAACAGGAAAAATGACAAAAAATATTCCATCAGAGAGTGTTGACAATCAAGATGCTGTTCAGAAGGTTAAAATTGAGCAAGAAAATTCTGAATTTTCTAAGGATTTAAAAATTGATTACAGTAATGGAGCTACTTTGGCAGAAATCAGGAAGAAACAACAATCAGGCGAACAATACTATCCTAAAGATCCCGTAATTTTTAATGAAATTCTCCGTATTAAGGACGTACTTCAGCAGTATAATCAGTTAAAACCATCCTGTCAAAAGGAAAGAGAGGAAATGATTCGTGATATTTTAGGGGAATGTGGCAAAAAAGTTACGATAGCCTCTCCATTTTATACTGATTACGGAAAAAATATTCATGTTGGCGAACACTTTTTCGCAAATTTTAATTTCACTGTTCTGGATGGTGGTCTGGTAGAAATTGGCGATAATGCTTTCATAGGTCCAAATGTGAGTATCTATGCTACATGTCATCCTAAAGATGCAGCATTGCGTAATACAGGAATAGAATGGGGAGAAAAAGTAACTATAGGTGATAGTGTATGGATTGGAGGCAGTGTAGTTATTTGCCCGGGCGTAACTATTGGTGATGAAGTGGTCATTGGTGCGGGTAGTGTAGTGGTTAGGGACATTCCTTCATATAGTGTTGTTGCAGGCAGTCCGGCACATAGTGTTAAAAGTACCGCTTTTCTTGCAGGAGGATGTTTTTGGGGAATGGAGTACTATCTGCAAAAATTGAAGGGGGTGATATCTGTAGAGAATGGCTATATGGGAGGGCATGTAGCTCATCCATCGTATAAACAGGTAAAATCACATACCACAGGACATGCCGAAACAGTAAGAGTAATTTATGATCCAGGGGTGTTGAATTATGAAACGCTGTTACGTTATTATTTTGAAATTCACGATCCCACGCAGATAAATCAACAAGGCGTTGATGTGGGTACGCAATATAGAAGCGAAATTTTCTATGTTTCATCTGAGGAGAATAAAACGGCAGAAAAATTAATTGCCATACTTAAAGGGAAAGGATTTTCTGTAGTAACCAGACTGACTGATGTTAAACAGGCAAAACCCTTTTATCCGGCAGAAAAAGATCATCAGGATTATTATGATCATCATGGGGGAGAACCCTATTGCCATTTTTATGTGAAACGTTTTTAAGTAAAGCACAATAATCTTTATTGTTTAGTTTTTAAGAGGTGAATGAAACTCATTTCGTTTGCTGAAATTAAAGTAATAACAATTTTGACTGGATAATAGAATAATTTTCAATTATATTAAATTATCTATTTGTTATTTGCAATATTTGCTCCCCATAAGGATTATTAATAAAGGTATTGGAAAATTTTGGAAATATTCCGGTTGATTTTGCAATGATATTATAATCGTTATTAGAAGATAAATAGATATCTTTATTAATATCATTATTTTTTATAAAGAAGGGAATTAGACGTAAGAAGAAAATATGGAAAATAGAAAAAAAACAAAAATTGTATGTACTATATCCGATAAAAGATGTAGCGTAGAGTTTATAAAAGAACTTTACGAAAGAGGAATGAATGTCGTAAGAATTAATAGTGCTCATACAACGTTAGACTCCTCATTGAATATAGTAAATAATGTTAGAAAAGTATCTGACAAAATTGCTATAATGATAGATACTAAAGGTCCTGAAATAAGGCTAACTACCCAGAAGACAGAAAGCGGATTCCCTGTTAAAACAGGAGATAAAATTAAGATTTGTGATGATCCTAAAGCTATAAGCAGCAGGGAAGTATTGTATACTACTTATGATAAATTTGTGAGTAGTATGAATGTTGGAACAAATATTTTGATTGACGATGGCGATGTTTGTATAACTGTAGAATCAAAAGACGAAAAGACATTATACTGCGTTGTTAAAAATGATGGTGTTATAAAGGGACGTAAAAGTATCAATGTGCCCGGAGTATCTATTGATCTGCCGTCAGTATCTGAAAAAGATAAGAAATTTATTATATGGGCTATTGAAAACGATCTTGCTTTCGTAGCGCATTCTTTTGTAAGGTCAGCAAAGGATCTTGAAGAAGTACAAAAGATAATAGATTCTCATAACGGTAAATTAAGTATTATCTCTAAGATAGAGAATCATGAAGGTGTAGAAAATATTGATGAAATACTGGAACATAGCTATGGTATTATGGTTGCCCGTGGTGATTTAGGAATAGAAATCCCTGCAGAAAGAATTCCTTTAATTCAAAAACATATCGTTAATAAATGTCGTCTTCGTAAGAAGCCCGTTATAGTAGCAACACAGATGTTGCATACAATGATATCTAATCCCAGGCCTACACGAGCAGAGATTTCTGATGTGGCTAATGCTATATTTGAATATACAGACGCAGTAATGCTTAGTGGAGAAACTGCCGTTGGTAAATATCCATACGAAGCAGTATCTGCCATGTCAACCATAGCTTTTGAGATAGAAAAAAATCACGAACCATCACTGGATATAGAATTAAAGGAAATTACAGAACCAATATCCGTAATTTTGGCTAAAACTATAGTGGAGGCAAGTATGAAATTACCTATGAAAGCTATTGTTATTGATACAAAATCCGGCAGGACAGGACGATATGTGTCTGCATTCAGACCGAGTATCCCTGTATATGTAAGATGCCATTCAACTCATGTAATGAGAGAAATGGCCTTGTCTTACGGAGTTTTTGCTGCTTCAGTTGTAATGCATGATGATGAAAAAATTTTATATGACGGGGATATGGTTTATCCGGCGGTTCATGAAAAATATATTAGTCATAATACGGAAAATAAATTATTCCATGATACATGTATAAGTTTAATATCCCGTAATAAAATAGTAGAAGATGACCAGATAGGGGTAATTGCCGGTCGTTTTGGATATAGAACAGGCGCCAGTTACATAGAAATAGCTACTGTAAAGAATTTTATTAGTTAAAAATTCCAAACGGTAATATTGAAGGAATTAGAACTACACACAAAATTTTTGTAAAGTAACAACGATATCATTTTCTACCACATACATCGTATGGACAGAAATTGGTATCTTTGTTTTTAATAAAAATATATTTAGTGATGGTTATCCGGTAATTTGGAATTACTTTACTTCTTTAATCTTTTTTACGATCATAAAGTCCTAACCTTTCCTTTATCATAAGCAAGTCTGGCCATATATACAAAAGGAGTATCACAAATTGCTACTATAACCTTCATCACATAAGTAACAAAGAAAATTTCAACGAGCACACTGAAATCATAAATTCCATAAAACGCCAAAAGTGTAAAAATAATAGTATCAATAAACTGACTAACAATAGTACTTGCATTATTCCTAATCCAGATATATTTAGCAGCAGGGAACTTTTTACGCCAGAAAGAATACGCCCAGACATCATGAGTCTGAGACACACCATAAGCAACCAGACCGGCAAACAATATCCTGGGCATAAAATCAAATATCAGCTTTAAACTTGCAAAATTAGCCATGCCAGCCTTTATAGCGGCAGGTTCGAACATAACGGCAATCTTCATAATCACAGCCATTGCCACCAAACTCATAAACCCTATTTTTACAGCATTTTTAGCCTCCTTCTCTCCATACAATTCAGATAAAATATCAGTTACAAGAAAACCTCCTGCATACATTATATTTCCAAGAGTAGTATTAAAACCAAATAAATTAACAAGCAAAACAACCTGGATATTAGCTAGAATGCTACTTATAGGAACCCACACAAAAAGCCCTATCTTACCAAAACGAACAAAGGCAAATAAAATGAACAGAAAATTCACTAATAACATTACAAACCAAAGACACCCATTATACATTTTATACTTTTCTTAATTTAAATAATAAATTATTTATTAAATACTACTCAATTCTCAAAAACGCCTAAATCCTTATTATCAACCAAAAAATCTACCCGGGGATCATTTTTTAAAAAAGAATATTTATCAACAAACCAGCGTTTAAGCTCTTGATCAGACTTTACTGGTGTACCATTATCAATAAAAACGTTTACAGTTATATGTCTAAAATATTTTAACCCTAAAGCGATATCATTATCAATCATCTCTCTGGACTGCCCCTTAACACAAACTAAAAGACAAATAGAAAAAACCTTTTTAGACAAATACAAATAATCATCTTCATTCAGACAAAAGTTCTTATTATAAATATTAACCCTGAAATCATTATCAAAAGTTTCAAGTCCCATAATAAAACGAACTTCAAGACCATTAAAATAATCTATAATTTCATTAAGCCTTTTTACGTAACCATAATAAAATTCAAAATAAAGAATTTTTATATCCTTATCAGTTGCAATCGTTTTAATTTCAAATAAACTTTTCTGAGGTATCTCAAAAACAGAACCAGAGTTAATAACTTCTAAAATTCCATATTCTCCGGTTACATTCTTTAGAACTTCCAGATTAATAAGATTGATCTCTTCCTCATTAGTCGAATTATCCAATATGTAATTACAGAAACTACACTTACCATATTTACATGGAAAACTTTTCAACAGTATGATCTCTCTGTCCCCTTTTATTTTGCTATATCTTATTCCCACTTTTTTCTACAAAAATATAAATAATATACTAAAAATAAATTCTCTTTTTCTGTTGACCGGGCTATACTAAAATATAATTATAGTCTTGAAGTATTGTCTTTTTAGGTGATTCGGTTTCAGATTCCGCCAGTGAACCCTTCTCTTTTTATTGTCGATTGTTCAAAAAGTTTTTGAGAGGCTTTTATAATTGTGCTATTGCCCTGACTTATTGAAACAAAAAAAGCATGCTTAATAATAGCTTTTAATGTTTTTATCAACTCTGTTCTTAATGTCCTCTCCAAAATGGGGATGTAGAGTATATATGATTACTTCAATAAAATATTCATTATTTATCTGTTCAATTTTCCCGATAATAACAGGTTGTGATACAGCTACCCAAGGAGTATTAATAATTTCGGCCTTTAGTTTTGGTATGATGTAATTAGCCTCCACAGATCTGGGAAAGACAAACTTAATATTAACTTTGAAGAGGTTAGGATTATTACTTTGTTTACTAATTATGGTGGCATTTATTTTATGGTAGGGGATGCTTTTAATATCCCCGTTCTTATCTATAATATTAAGACTAAAATTACCCAGTTTTTTTATTTTCCCTTTGAATTCATTTATTTCAATAATACTTCCCTCGCTTAATTTATTTTGAATTTTTAAATAGACTCCTGAAAAAAAGTCCCTGAGAAGATAAAATGCAGGTATTATAGCTATTGCGATAACGATTCCCACAGAAATTACCCCGGATGTGCTTTGTGAATAACAGTACTGTTTAACCAGCCATATTAGCATTACAATCCACACTAAAAGCTCAGTTAATGTTAACAGGTAAGTAATGTGATACTTAAAAACAGGTGAGTACTTTAACGATCGATTTATGAGGCCCAGTAATCTGAACGTTACAAAAATGCCTAATATGAGAACTAAAAATTTTACAGACATATGTTTTGTGCTTATATGATTCCTTTATTTATACATGTTTCTACCATAAATGGCTCAATATTGCGACCCAGACTATATGTGTTGTGTTCTTTTGTTACGATAAGTCCGAAGTTAAGAAGCTTTAATAGTAACAAATCTACGGCCTTACTATCGTAAAGGGTAATGCGTTTAAGTTTTTCAGCATCCATATTTTTGTGTTGAATAAACAAGGCAATAACCATTAAAATGTCAGCATCCAGTCGTTTTAGTACATCCATATCTGGTTTAGATGGCTTTTTAATACTTATGAAGCCAGGTTTTGAATCTATTATATTGGCTTTCCATATACTTAATGCCATTCCGGGATTTCCTTGTGTAAACTTAAAATATGCACTAAACAATAAGGACAATTTAAGTGGCGATATATCCTCTTCGTTCTTACCCTTGTATTTTAGTTTAAGACCACTTGATTTATGTCTGTATATAATCAGATTTTGCAGTTGCTCAGTATTAAATTTCCCACATTCGATAACAGACAGAAGATGTTCCCGAAGGGGTAATGTTTCTTTTATTACGTTGTATGAGTACTTATTACAAGTCAAAATAAAAAACACCTTTTTGCTGTAAGTCTCTATTAAATCTAAAATTTTGTTTAGCACTTCATCGCCTTTGTGATTTCTCTCCCACCATAATTCAATATCATTCATTACAATAATACTATTGTGTGGAAGGATATTAAAAATATCATCAAAATTAGTCATATTAATAACTTGTTGTTGCATGCAGGTTAATAGAATTTTGGGATCTACAGACCCATTTACAGGCGGATCAATCCAAAATACATTGCTTTTCTTAACTAAATTGTTTGCGGCATAACGAGACAACGCTGTTTTACCTGATCCCTGTACGCCATTTATTAATACAGCACCACTGATCCCATTAATATGACGCTGCATGGCCTGCTTAATTTCGGAAAATTCCTCATTTCTGTCTACCCAAAATTCCTCTGATATTTTTGATTTTCCACTGAATAAATTGCGATAAAAAACTGGCACATGCTGATAAACCTTTTTATTGGGAATGAGCTGATCAATAATATCAAGAATCTCATTTGCATCAGGGCTCCCTGGATTGATGTTTGTCAGATATTTTTTTGAGAGAATAATTCCACTACTTGAGTTGTTAAGTAGCTGGATAAATACATTATTTATTTTGCTTTTTAGAAATAAATATTTGTTACTAATGCTTTTCCCTAGTTTTTTATTCTTATTCTCACGTTTTAAAGTACTTATCTTCTTCTCTGATTCTAAAACAGCATTATAAAAAAAGTTGGAGAATGTTTCTAACAATAAGTCAGTGGCTTTTTTATCTAATGCTGATAGTGCTTCCTCTACTTTTATTTTTTCATTAATTACCTTACCTCTTAAATTTTGGTAAAACTCCTGATGTTGATTTTGTTCTTCTTTTAATACATCGCTTTTTTGATCTCTGTTGCTTAATCTAAACTGAAGCAGGCTGCTGAATTCTCTGCACTCTATAATAGTTTGATGTATAATATCTCCAAGATTTAAAACTTCCCGATAAAAAGGCTCGTAAAACAAAGTGTCAAAAGAATGAGATCCTATTTTTCGAAGATTAATATCGATACTTGTTAGTTCGTTAAAAGGAACAGCCTTAGAATTTTTGTAAATAGTTGTTGGTAGCTGAATACTTTCAGGTAGTTCTTCTATAATTCCGGACACTTTAGTATATGATTCACTAAAGAAGTTTTGTAATTGTAAATTATCGGGAAATGTTTGAGATTTTACATTTGTAGTATCTGTCTTTGCAACAGTATTTATATTTTTAGCCAGTTCGGATATCGGATTAATTACAAATTCGTTAATGTGCGCATGCATGCGTTCATTCCCGGCTAGTATTAGGTTAATTCCAAGTTTTTGCTGAAAAGTTATAAGGAGATCAAGGTGTAAGGAATTGTTAATCAACATTACCGATGTTTCCCAATTTTCAGCATAAGAAATCAGGTACTCATCCTTTAAAGTATTTCGTGTTTTAAATTTTGTATTTGCAGTTTTAATAGATTTTGGATTGTTCAGATCCTCTGACAGGGATATTAAAACCTGACGAACAGAGCGTGTTATATTATTATTGCATTGATTCTTAAACTCTATTAATTCATTTTCAAGCTTTTTAAATTCGAATAAGCTTTCTGACAGATCAAAAAAAGGAATATCCTGCTTAATATTTGTTTGTAACAAAAGATTTTCGTATTGATCATTAATGCCGAAAATAATTTTTTTAAGTGTTGAAAATAATTGTATTGACAGCTCATCCAATCCCGTTAATTGGTCCGAAATTTTTGGAACAAGTTTGTTATTGATATAATAATCAATGGCCTTTTTGTAACTTAATTTAGACCTGATTTCCTTTTGATTAATTGGATTTGTAAAGGCAACTGTCAGTTGTTCTGGTGTTTCGTAAATTAAATTGCCTTTTTTTGCCGTTAACTCATTGATAGTGGCAGTTATGTCTTTTTCAGCTGCCACTATTATTTGAGGGTTTTCTTCTTCTACAATCTTATTAATAATTCTAAGGAATGATTGATGATTACGGTTAATTATTTTTCCATATTCATGTTTACCTAATTCAGCCAATTCATTTTCCAGTTTGGAGTGGTTAGTTATGGCAAAGTCCCGAATGCTTTTTAATATCAACAATTCGCTATCAACAGTTTGTAGTATTGCTTTCTCTAATACCGGACCGGTTATGGAAGTAAGCTTAGTTTCCAGACTGATAATGTTCGCTTTAACAAGCGAATTGTCTATTTTGGGTATTGATGGCAGGTTTATATCTTTTACAATATCCGGTGCTATTGTTTTTGCATCCGCCAAAGGACTTATTAAATCAATAACGTCAAATTCATCAGAAGGACTTAAAAATAATAAGCTTGCAGGTAATTCAGTGAGTTTATTAACAGAGTTAATATATTCAGAACTATAAGCCTCATTTTTTTGCGACAGGCCTAATAATACCAAATCGGCGTTGTGCGATTCAGTACCGATAATTGATTCTTTTGTATGTGTGCCAAAATCATTACCAATAATTTTAATTTCAGCAGTCATGCGTCGATCAACAAGCAATTCTTTAATGTTGCGTTGTAAGGTATCGCCGGCAAATGTATTATTATTAATAACTAAAATGCGAATTTTTGCATCTCTCCATTCGTGGTTTATCAATAAAAATTTAATGATATGAAGACCTAAATTCAGGATCCTTCCTTTTCCGTTCCACCAGATATCAATATTTTGTTTTTTCCCAAATCCAATTTCCTTATTATAGCTTAAAAAGATGGCATTTAAACTTTTAACTTTAAAATCTTTAAGTACATGAGTTAAAAATTCGGCGTTCTTTATATCCTTACTCCATCCCATTAATATGGTATTTGGTTCAAAACCTGTAAACCCGTATGCATTGGTAACTGTTTTTATCCCTTCCTCTAATGTTTTACATGAGTACTGACGGGTAAAATAATTTGGCTTCATTTTTTTTTGCGCCACAGACAATTCTTTTACAGGCTTACTATCCTGACCAACTAATAATTTAAAATCTGTTAAAGCTCCCAGCTTTCCCGTTAGTGAAAGACCCATTTCAATAAGGTAGGGACGTGCTTTTTCGCCTCCGCTAAATAAAATAATATTAGGTTGCCAATTGCGGGAATTAACTTTTTGAATACTTAGTTTTAAAAGTGCCTTTTTTGCCAGATTCGTCCAAAAACTACCCCAGGCATCACCTGTTTCCAGAATTAATTCTTTCCGTTGCAAGTATAAATAGAGCAGGCACAATACAATTGTCGCTCCTGCCAGTGCAATGAAATCCAGAAGGATCATTACCACAAATGCTGATATGGCTCCCAATATGCTCACAAATTTTGGAATCTTAAACGCAGGGCGAAAGTCAGAACTAGACCAGCTTTCTATTGCGGAAGCCAAATTTAAAAAAGCATAGATGGTAATAAAGAACATAGATACAATACGGGCAATAACATCTAACTCGCCAATAAGTATACCTGCTTCTGCAATTACAAATGCTACTAATAAAGCATTTCTCGGTTCATTTGTAGCACCTGCACCTTTAGCAAAGGTTTTATTAACTATTTTATCCATTGCTATGGCCTGAAGAATACGCGGAGCACCTAAAATACTTCCTAAAGCAGATGACAAAGTAGCTCCCCAAATACCGGCAATAACCAGTTGAGGAACAAGGGAAATTTTAAATAGTATGTTAGGATCGTTGGCTAATGCATCCGGGTTAACGGTAAAGGCGAAAAATAAAGCCAGTCCTATATAAACAACAAATCCTATTCCTACAGCTAAAATGGTTCCCAGAGGTAACGACTTACGGGCGTTTGCCAGATCCCCTGACATGGAAACGCCAGCTTCAAACCCTGTTACGGCAGGGAAAAATATACCGAACAGCAACATAAAAGGAGCTGAAGTAGCTAATGGTTTTAGATTTACCGTGGTGGGGGCAAAATCGTGATTGCCCAGAAAAATAGAAAGGAGTGATAATATAATGATCCCCATTATAAAATACTGTGATTTAATAGCCAGAGAGGCACTTATAAATGTTATTGTTGTTACGACAATAAGTACAATTGTACCTGCTATCCTGATATTGGATATAGTATTGGCAATGCCCCAGTATTGTAGAAAACTCTCAGAAAACCCAATAAGGTATAGACTTACACTAAAAGATAATCCTACAAATAACGCTAAGCCTAAAGTTCCACCAATAGGTAAACCAAGGCTTCGTGAAATCATAAAATAGGTGCCACCGTTTTGTACTGGTTTGTCAGTTGATAAAGAGGCCACGCTAAGACTGGTTGTAATTGAAATAATATGTGCAATAAGAATTATGCCAATCGTATTTATTAAACCTGCCTGCCCAATAATAGCGGGGAAACGTAAATACATGATTACGCCGAGAATAGTCAGTATCGAGGGAGTAAATACTCCACCAAAAGTTCCGAATTTTTTCGCTTTAGCCATCTTATTATTATATTAAATCCTGGTTTTTAACCTTATCCTTATTGTAAATAATATTTTGATACAGTCCTCTGGTTTATTTCACAGTCCAGTCTGTAAACTTTTGTATATAAAATGAGATAGTGAGCTGTGTATAATTATAGTATCCTCAATATATTGGAACATAAATCTTTGTTTTTAAGTTTAAATTAAGCTGTATTATAATATATTATAACTGGCTTTATATTATTAATTTTCTGATGATCCCGATTGTGATATCGTTAGATCTGTTTTTCTAATTTTCTTATATCGTTCCGGACTATTATTTTCAGTATTAAGTTAAATGTACTGATATTTTATTGTTCTCAAAAGTCTTTAAATATAAATGTTGTCCGGTGTCTTTTCTACATTATTCAAGTCAATTCCTTTTTGTTATATACACTCAATCACGAATAATGAATTAGACCAATCGCTGACAAAGAAAGAACTAATCGGCATTAATGATACTCAAATTCAGTGAAATTTTCAGAAATTTTTAATTAATAAAAACGGAAATCTATCTGGAACATTATCTCCTGCATAATCTATAAAAATACTTACTATATTTATTTCTACTTTTGGCCAAAACTTTTTGCCATGTTAGAATCACACTTTGGAGAATTTATAGCTTTATTAACAGCCATTTGCTGGACTGTAACCGCATTGGCTTTTCAACAAGCTACACGCCGGGCCGGTTCTCTTTCTGTAAATATTATAAGGTTGTTAATTGCTTTTGTAATTTTTATGGTGGTGTCGGTATTTTTGCGCGGTAGTTTTTTCCCATCCGGCGCATCGCAGTTTAACTGGGTGTGGCTAAGTATATCGGGAATTATTGGTCTTGTTTTTGGCGATTACTTTTTGTTTAAATCCTACGAATATATAAGTGCGCGTATATCAATGCTGGTGTATTCGCTTAGTCCGCCTTTTGCTGCCATAATTAGCCGGTTTGCTTTGGGCGAGATTATGAGCATAAAAGCCATTTTTGCTATGATGATTACTCTGTCCGGAATTGTTTTGGTGGTAACCAATAAAAAAAAATACGAAGATAAAAAAGATAGCAAAAATAACAATCTGCAATTATCATACCCAGTAAAGGGTTTGCTGTTTGCATTTATAGGAACCATTGGCCAATCAGCAGGTTTGGTGTTAAGCAAATATGGAATAGGTGATTATGATGTTTTTGCTGCTACCCAAATTCGAATTATATCCGGCACTATAGGTTTTATAATTTTAATTTCGGTGATTAAACGCTGGACAAAAGTAAAGGCCGCTGCCACTGATGCAAAAGCAATGAAATTTATTGGTATCGGTGCTTTTTTTGGTCCATTTATCGGAGTTTACTTATCGCTTTTAGCAATAACGTATATTACTATAGGAATTGCATCAACCATAATGGCTATAATTCCGGTGTTAATAATACCACCTGCTATTTTTCTCTATAAGGAGAAGGTAACCTTAAAAGAATTTATTGGAGCCATTATTGTTGTGGGTGGTGTGGCTTTGTTTTTTTGTTAGATTTCTTTAGAAAACTGGACTGGTTTTATGTCCGGAGGTTTAATTGTTAACGAGTTCTTAATAAATACTTTTTTATAAGTTAGGTAGTACGAGGGTGAGGAATGAATGTAGCTTCGCTGTTTCGTTCCCTGGGTGAGGAATGAATGTAGCTTCGCTGCGCTCGCTCATTAATCCCTTGCCACCTGCGGTGGGGCTTTGCTAAACATAATAAAAAATGAAAACTCAAAGCTTCGCTTTTACTTACTTTTTTGTGCCCATTAAATGTAAATAAATTTCCATTTAATATACAGACACAAAAAAGACAGCACGTAGTGCTGTCTTTTATTTTTTATTCTGTTTGCGGAGAGTGAGGCTCTCGAACTTATACTTTCACAGAATATCATAAAACTGCAAACGACTGATAATCAAGTGTAAATTACAATATAGAGTAAAAGTAAATGTTTCTAAATGTCTTTTGCTATCTCAATAATT
>Ga0172377_10001153_pt1 | contig 26209 bp, 20 predicted proteins | sample Pumphouse3metaG_FD_119749 | JGI IMG/M metagenome (GOLD analysis project Ga0172377, IMG submission 119749) | Leachate microbial communities from a municipal landfill in Southern Ontario, Canada - Pumphouse #3 metaG | ecosystem: Engineered > Solid waste > Landfill > Unclassified | place: Canada... | reverse complement strand
TTAAAAAGAAACTCAACACTTACACGAAGATATCGTTCAGCAGCTTTAGAAAGCTGCTCTACATTGATTCTCTTTTCTCTTTTACTCTTTGTTAAAAAGAAACTCAACACTTACACGAAGATACTGTTCAGCAGCTTTAGAAAGCTGCTCTACATTGATTCTCTTTTCTCTTTTACTCTTTGATAAAAAGAAAACCTCGGCTTTGCAACCCATTCTCAACAAAACCACGCATCTTTCAGCTTAGCGCGGCCTAATTCTTTAACCTGCTAACCCTATAAGTTCTCTATGTTTTTCAAGGGCTTGGGAGCTGTGGCGACATTAATGCCTTCCAAGGTTACAAAAGCGATGGTAGGGCTTCCACTGGGTTTGCCATCTGCATCTTCACGATAGCATTCCACAGGGATACGAATAGCTTTATCTTCACTCACGCCAATTTCTTTGCCATCTGCATCAAACTTGAAAAGGGGCTGATAAAACCAGCCTAAGCCGATGGCGGCGGTGCCATGTTCTTCGTTTACATTCTTACGTTTGGAGCCCAGTGATAGGCGCATTTCGAGGCTAACATTAGGTGAGTTTATACTTGAAGTAACACTGCCTAAACGTTTGCCATCTTTGTATATACCACGATGGCTAACTATGCCCTCGGAAACGATAATATATAGCCGTTTAGTAGCAGTGGTGATTTCCTTTTCCAAAGCTGACTTTCCCACGAATGATGCTTTATTCATATCAACAGCGGCATCGAAAAGAGGAGCGTTGATGGGAGTGTGCATGGGATCGTATTCCTGCCCCATCAAAGGTAAGCCATAGGCACCGGCGGAAATGCGATTTTCGTCTCTTCCGCCTAAGCCGACTAACAAGCCTCCCAAATCCAGGGCTAGTGTCATAATTGCCTTAAAATCCTCTTCCGCATTGGCAACAGGGATGTATATTTCCCAACCCCAACGGCTGGTGTAGCCCGTACGGCTGATATAATACTTATGGTTTTTATGGGTGAATTCATTGAAGCTGAAGTAGTTCATGTTCTTATCGGGATTACTGCGGTTTTTCAGCACATCCGCCCCGTAGATTTGCTTGATAACTTTGTAGGAAAGAGGACCTTGCACATCCACTTTTACGTATTTATCAGAGACATCCTCTGCGTGCACCTCTTCCCCATGTTGCTTGTTTGCCATAATTCTATCGATATCGGCAATCAAGTTTTCATTAGCATCCGTGATATCGTGCCCTGCGTTGATTACAAGGATGAATTCCGTCTCGTCCACACGCATCAGAATCATGTCGTCTTGCACTCCACCCTGCTCGTTGAATAGTAAGGTGTATTTGCACTGACCGACCTTCATATCGGTGAAGTTACCACCCAAACTGCGGTTTAATAATGCGACAACATTCTTGCCCCAGAACCGTAATTGTGCCATGTGGTCGATGTTGTAAACCGCCACTTTGTTTATCGCCGCTGCCTCTTCCAACACGGAAGTAAGGTAGTTCACCGCCATATCATATTGTCCAAAGTTATTACGCTTTATGCTTTGGTTGGGGATGTTCTTAAGCTTGGATAGAAGAGGTAGATACCAGTTTTCCTCAAGGTCATAGAGGAAGGTTTTGCGTAGTTGTGAAGGGAAGTTGAAACCCAGATTAGTCATGGTTTATCTCCTTGTATAATATCTTTATAGGGCAAGAAAAGAAACGAAAGGATTTTTGTAAAGGAATATCTATTTAAGAAGGAGCGGAGCAATAAAAAGAACTAATGGTAACACGGATTATGCAGCCTTAATGGATTTACACGGATTAGGTCTTGTATCTCTGTTACAATCTGCCTGTATTATGCATCTACTAAAATTGCGAGTAAGCTTTAGACAGAGTAAACTATTTCTCCACCTATCATGGTCAATCTGCTTTGTGCATTTAACCAGAAAGAGGAGGCTTGGGTGCGGTAATCGTCTATCACAATTAAATCAGCCAGTTTGCCTATTTCGATTGAGCCTCGTAAGTGTTCTATCCGCGATAATTTAGCTGCCCCCAGTGTGTAGCCTATAATTGCTTGAATAGGGCTGAGTGATTGCTCTGCCCGGAATGGCTTTAAAGTAGGATTTAAAGCGGGACGTCGCTCTACGGCACTATATATGCCAAGCATGGGATTGATGCTTTCGATGGGGCTATCGGAGCCAAAACCAAGCGTTATCCCCGCGTCTAACATCTCTTTAAATGAATACACCTGATCCTGGATATTGCGCCAGAGCTTTTCTATCATCGGCACATCATTTGCCAAGTGTAAGGGTTGAACGGAAGCAAACAGGCCGGATGCCTTTAGTAAGGGGATGTCTTCACTGCGTATCGATTGCACATGCTCGATGCGGTGCATAAGATTATGCTTGGGGAGCTTGGTAACTGTATCGATAACTTGACGCACACATTTGTTGCCGATGGCATGGATAGAGCTGCTAAAGCCCTTCTCCGCAGCACTTAACATCAGTTGGTAGAGCTCTTCATCGTTGTAACGCAAAATACCCAGATTATCATCTATGGAAGTGTAGGGTTGAAACATCGCCGCGGTGTGAGAGCCTAAACTGCCATCACCGAAAATCTTCATTCCACCCACTTGGTAATATTCGTTTCCCTCATAGCTTTTCACGCCTTCTATGGCTACATAATCAAGCTCACTAATAGGAAAGTGCCAACACAACCGAAAACGGGAACCATTAGCTTGTGCTTGTAGAAGAAGATCGCGGCTATGCCTGCTCTCCATACTATGGAAGCCGATTAAGCCCATCTTATAGATACCTTGAACGCTGCTTTGGATGGATTTCACTATCTGTTGAGGCGGAATCCCTTGAACGTAAATGTCCATCTGTTCGCAGGCAGTTTCGTAGAGCACACCTGTAGGAATACCAGCGGAATCACGCTCTATTTTGCCACCATAAGGATCGGGGCTGTGTTCATCTATGCCAGCGAGTTGCAGTGCCATAGAGTTGCAAAGTTTACTGTGATAATCCCTGCTCATCAACGCGACAGGTTTATCTGGATAAATGGCATCCAAGAACCAGCGGTTTAGCTGCATTGGCTCTGCTAAACGGTTTCTGTCCCATGAACCGCCCAAAATCCATTTGGCATCCCAAGTGAGGTTGTCTCTGTAGTTAATCAGGTAAGCCCTAATCTCGTCTAAGCTATGGCAATCGTTCAAATTAACCAGGGTGTTACTCTTGGCATACTCCACAAAATGGGTGTGGCTATCTACAAAGGCGGGGAGTAACAGCTTGCCTTTCAAATCTATGGTTTCATAAGCTTGGGGAGCAGCTTTGTGACACTCGGCTTCGCTGCCTATCATGGCTATTTTGTCATTGTGAGTAAGCACCGCTTTGGTTTCATAGGTTTGAATATTGGAGTTTAAGACACTGCCATTGGTGAAAAGATAATCCATTATTTCCTCATCTAATTTGCTTTAAAATTGCCATGCTTCGCTCCAATAGAGGAAGTTCCACACCGATATTCAGCCTGAGCCAGCCTTTGCTCGCTTCGCCAAAAGCAGATCCCGGTACCGTTATCAAGCCGGCGTTGGCAAGCTGCGTGCTTACTTCAAGATCGTCGGGATTAACTGTTTTTAGCATGATATAAGGCGTGGCTTGGGGAATGTGAAGCGCATTAAAAAGCGAAGGTAACTTAGCTTGCAGCTCTTGCTTAAGATAGTGGTTGCTTTGCATTAAACGGACTCTAATAGCTTCCGCTTCCGCCATTCCCGTTGGGGACAAGGCAAAGATGGCAAGCTGTTGAGACAGCCAATTACTGCATGTGGAGACATACTGCTTGGCTTTAACCATCGCTGGGGCAATCTCTTGAGGGGCAATAACCCAACCAATACGCCAGCCACTGAGGCAGTGAGATTTGGATAAGCCACCGATACGAACAAGGTTTTGTACATAACCCTGTAGGCTGAGCGGAGCTTGGTCAAAATATAGCTTTGTGTAGATTTCATCTACGATCACGATGATGCCATAATGGTTGCATAATTCTCCGAACTTAGTGGCATCCTGCTCGGCAAAACAAAAGCCACTGGGATTGGATGGAGCGCTCAGCAGAACAGCTTTAACACCCGTTTTGAAGGTCGCTTCCCATTGCCCCCAGTCGATTTTACTAAAGCCATCGACGAAATGTAAACGTTTAATCTGAGATTCGAGAATAGTGCCCAAAGCGGGATAGGCTGTGTAATCGGGATCGGGAATGGCGATGGTATCACCGGGGTTTATCAGACTCATTAAAGTAATAAAGATAGCTTCCTCTGCCCCATTGCACACACAAACCTGTTCCGCCTTACAGCCGTGGTTGTTGCCGATAATCTCTCTAAGCTCTATTAAACCGGCATTGCTTGTATAGCGGGGATTGCCATCACGCAGTATCTCGATGGCATAGTTTTTCAGGCTCTGGGGCATGGGATAGCTAAGCTCGCCCAAAGCGAGGTTGATAGCTCCCGCTGGCGCAGCTTCCATCACCCGCCTGATTAGCGATAATCTAGTGGAGGATAAACGCTGAGACTCAATCCAAAACACTGCGCAGATCTTGCTCTAATTGCACGGAAGTGTTGGTTTTGGCGTCGCGGTATTTGATAATTATGGGGCAGGCAATCTGGAAAGCAGGGTTACTTTTCAGCGCCCGAGAACCGGGAACAACCACTGCTCCTTGTGGAATAGTAAAGCTACCGCCTGCGTCACGCGGCAAAAATACACTATTTACACTATCATAAATAGGTGTGGAAGATGTTATTACAGTACCAGATGCAATCACTGCTTGAGAACTGACGATAATACCTTCATAAATCCCTGTATTGCCACCTACAAAGGCATTGTCTTCGATAACCACGGGTCTGGAACCCATTGGCTCCAATACGCCGCCTATCATAGCACCAGCGGAGAGATGCACGTTCTTCCCGATTTGGGCACAACTGCCAACCAGGGCATGTGAATCTACCATCGTACCGCTATCTATCCATGCTCCGATATTGATGAAAGCTGGGGGCATAATGGCTACGCCGGGGGCAATGTAACATCCATTTCGAGCGGAACTACCGCCTGGAACAATGCGCACTTGGTTGGCAAAGGTGAGCTGTTTCTCGCCGATCGTATCTTTATCGTAAAAGAGCTTATTCTTGCCCCAATCAGATTCGGCTAAAACGCCCATTCTAAAGCCAATCAGGATGCCCATCTTAACCCATGTGTTTACTATCCATCCGTTTGCAGTAGGCTCACAAGCACGATACTTGCCAGCGTTCAAAGCTTCGATAAACTCATCAAATAGCTGGCGATGTTCTTCGCTGTAAGCTGAGGGAGGGCTGTTGTATAAGGTGGTAATTGCAGATGCTATCATAACATTCCTTGTAGGTTTTTTATTCTGTTCAGCGCTTCTATCACCGTGCTACGGGGACAGCCAAAGTTCAGACGCATAAAACCTTTCCCATCTTCGCCATATTTGATACCGGGCTCCAGCGCAATTAAAGCCTTGTTTAACATGATATTCTGAAGCTCAGCGTCATCCAACTCCCAGTCCTTAAAATCCATCCATGCCAGATAAGTACCCTCAATGGGGCTTACTTTCACGCTGGGAATTTCTCTCTGGAAAAAATCTACAATCATTTCACGGGTTACGTTTAAGTATTGCAGCAGCTCTTCCAGCCACACTTCAGAGTCGTGGTAGGCAGCGATTAACGCCCTTATCCCAAAGCTATTACCCATATAGAGGTGAAGCTTTTCGTTTAGTTCCTTCACAGGCTTGCGTAGCTTGGGATTGGAGATCATCAGCACCGCCGTAGCTAAACCGGCAATATTAAAGCTCTTGGCTGGCGAAATACCGGTGATGGTAATCTCTGCAAAGTCCTCAATTGAAGCAAAGGGAATATGTTTAAAACCGGGATAGACAAGGTCTTCATGGATCTCATCTGAAAACACTATCACACCATGCTTTTGGCAGAGATGACCCATTTTGCACAGCTCTTCCCTGCTCCAAACCCGACTGATGGGATTGTGGGGGCTGCATAGAATAAAGAGTTTGGCTTGCTTTAGCTGGGTTTCAAAATCTTCCCAATCTATGCTATATAGCCCATTGTTGTTTATTAAAGGGGAGGTGATCAGATGCCTGCCGTGATCTGTGGCAGCATTGAAAAAGGGAGGATATACCGGCGTTTGGATGAGTACTCCATCTCCCGGTTCGGTGAGGCTAAGTACTGCTAACGATATTCCCGGAACTATGCCCGGAACCGCCACAATCCAATCTTCTTGTGTAGCCCATGCAAAGCGCGTTTTTTGCCAAAGTTGCACGGCTTCATAAAAATCTGGCAGCCGATAATTATAGCCAAACACAGGATGTTTTAATCTCTCAGCTAAAGCACTTTGAATCTCTTCCGATACTGCAAAATCCATATCTGCCACCCACATGGAGAGCACATCGTCCCTGCCATGGAGAATACTGAGCGCATCGTACTTGAAGCAACCGCTTTTTCTACGGTCTATCGCTTGGTCAAATCTACTGTTCATTGTTCTTCGGTTTTATCACGCATGTGTTGAACTGCCGAAGAGAGCTTGTCGCTAAGCTTGATATTGGGTGCTAAATCTGCTATAATCAACATAATCTCCAGAGTTTTGGGGAAGGATGCCGGAGTGGAAAACATCTTTTCTTGTCCATGGGCATCCAAATAACGAAACTGCACATAATAGGTGATGTGCTTCCTTAGTTCCATATACAATATATCGTCGTATTTAATCTCCAGCTTGGGTTTGATGATGTAGCTAAAGCCTATTCTATCTTCGTAGAAAGTAACGCAATTTAGGGTTGTAAGGTGTTTTAACGCAGAATCTAGAGCTATAAACATGATGATCAGAGGGAGAATCTTAAAGAAAGACGGGGTTTCAGAGTTTACTACTTTTATCAGGAAATACAAGGAATAGCTGCAGACCAAAGTAGTAACAAGCACCATCCCCCACCTTACGAAGGGCGGGAAACGGTAATGAATGGGATGCTCAGGTCTGATTTGATCTATTTGGATTTCAGCCGACATTGATAGGCCTGCCACATCTTTTCAATGCTTTGAATCACCACTGGAGGTAAAGGAATGTCATCAAAAAGGTTATGTCTATCTTGCTCGCCATGAAAATCGCTTCCACCGGTCATATACAAGCCATTCTTCTGCGCGATGGAGATAAAGTTTTCTATCTCCCACTGGTAATGATCGGGATGCCATACTTCCAAGCCATCGATACCCATGGCAATAAACTCATCGATATAGGATACTTTTGCCAGCTTACCTGGGTGAGCAATAACGGCAAAACCGCCTGCGCCATGGATTACTTTAACGGCTTCGGCTACGCTAACTTCGGGTTTGGCAACATAGGCTGGCTTGAAATTACCGATATACTTTTCAAAGGCTTCGTTTTTGGTTTGGCAATGGCCTTTGCTAACTAACACTTGCGCTATATGCGGACGCACAATCAGTTCTCTGCTGCCAGACACGGCAATCACTTCTTGGAGATCAATATCTATGCCAAGACCGGCAAGCAGTTCAATCATCTTAATGGCACGTTCTCGCCTTCCTATGAGGTACATTTCGGTAAGCTCAATAAGAGGCGCATTGTTAAAATCAAAACCATAAGCAAGGATATGGACGTCGTTCCCCTGATGAAGAGAACTAACTTCCATTCCGGGAAAGATGCGAAGCGGCAATAAACTTGTGGGCAACTGCTTGTATGCATCGGCAGTATCATGATCGGTAATGGATATTAAATCCAGACCAATCTCTTGCGCGCGTTTTACCAAGCGTGCAGGAGTTAAGGCACCATCGGATACATTTGTGTGCAGATGTAAGTTAATTCGCTTGAATGACTTTATCTCTTTTACTATCATAACTAAATTCTTAGTTGACGTAATCTGGTAATGCTGAAAAACGTCAATGGATATTTTATGAAAGCCAGAAAGCATTTTCGTATAAGTAACTGAAATACGAGCTTACACCAATAATTAATGGGGAGATAACATGGAATACGATCCTTTAAAGAACAAACTTGCCAAGGCAATACAGATGTTCCCTGCTTTGCGGATATTAGTTTACAAAGCCATGGACATGATTCTGCTACGACAAAGATATGTGAAGAGGGAAATGCTCGCGCATTTCAGAGAAAAAGAACGTTTCAGCTTCTATGACGCGGGAGCAGGATTCTGCCAATATACTTGGTTTGTACTAAAGCATTGGCCAAATTCTCAGGTATTGGCTACCGACTTGAAGAGTGACTATCTGAAATCTTTCAGTTTTTATGCTTCCGGCTTTGCTTCCGGTAGATTTAGCTATAAAAGTGCTGATTTGCAGAGATATGTGCCACCTCAACAATATCAACTCGCCATTGCCATTGATATTCTGGAGCATATCGAAGATGACAACACCGCGCTGCGTAAGCTATACCAGACTCTGGCTCCGGAAGGTATGCTGATTATCTCCACCCCTTCTGATACCGATGAAGCTGCCAAATTTACAGCCGAGCACGTTCGTCCCGGATATGCCAAAATAGATTTGGAAACAAAGCTCCATAAAGCTGGCTTCGAGCTAGTAAAGAGTATCTATACATATGGCTTTTGGGGAAGCTTAGCCTGGCGTTTGCTGATGAAATACCCGTTACAGATTACGAGTAAGAAGCTGTATCCTTTGTTAGTTCCCTACTACATTGTTGTGTATCCATTTGCTGAACTGTTTATGCGCATGGATATGCTAAGGAACAACCCTTCAGGCACAGGGATTTTAATCGTGGCTCAAAAGCCCAGAGCATAAAACTACTATAAATAAAGCGGGGGAAGAGCAATACACTCTTCCCCCAGCGGTTATATTATAAGCTTAGTTATTAGAACTCAATCGTTTCAGGCATGAAGGGACAAAGCATCAAAGCACCGTCGCCAGAGTAATCATCCCACAATTCATATAACTTGATATAATCCGCACTCATAGTTTCAAGTGCCTTTATCGGAAGCATTTTAACTAAGGGATTAGAGCTCATATCAATGCTCATACCCTTGATAGAGGTGGTGGCATCAACAAGGCGAATCTTGCCTTTAATTTGGCTTACGTCTCTCATGTTTTCAACAGCCGTATCCAGACCACCAAGAGCATCTACCAAACCTATTTCCAAGGCTTGTGCACCAGTCCAGACTCTGCCTTGGGCATGTTGATGAACTTGTTCAAGATTCATCACCTTGCGTCCATCGTCCACCTTCTTAACGAAATCTTCATAAGTCCATTCGATCATTTGGGTTAGCTTCTCTTTTTCGGCTTCTTTCCAAGGGCGATACATGGAGCCCATATCGGCATTGGCACCCTTGTTGACGGTTGACCAGTTAATCTTGATCTTCTTAAACATATCGGTAGCATTGAATACTAAGCCAATCACGCCGATAGAACCAGTTAAGGTTGCGGGATCTGCCACGATTCTATCTGCTTTGCAAGATATGTAATATCCACCGCTTGCGGCCATACCAGCCATCGAAACAACCACAGGCTTCTTATTTTCTGTTTGTGCTAATTCCATTTCGTGAAGAATTATATCGCTTGCTTGGGCACTGCCTCCGCCACTATCTACTCTTAGAATGATACCCTTGTAAGCACTATTCTTCCTAGCTTTGCGGATCAAATCTACAGTAGTTTCTTCCGCTATTTTCCTGCCAGGAGTTCCCTTTCCCATCATGATGTTTCCACTGGCGTAGATAACGGCAATCTGTGTTTCTTTGGGTTTAGACCAATCATAGCTACGATAATCAACCATGTTGGAAGTCTTCGCCGAGAACTTAGAGTCCTTTGTAAGCTGTTTGTTTACTTCATCAGCATAAACCAATGCATCTACAAGACCCTTAGACAACGCATCAGAAGCCAGGAAATAAGGGCCGCCATCGATGATGTTTTCCACCGAATCGCTTAGCTTTTTACCTCTGCCTCTATAGATACTTTCGGTTATCTGTGAGTATATGCTCTGGAGGATGGAATCGTAAACTTCGCGTTCTGAAGCTGTCATTTCGGTTTCAGAGAACATATTACCGGCACTTTTGTATTTATGGCTGCGGAAGTTCAACGTTTCAATCCCCAGCTCGGTAAGCAAGTTTTTAAGATAGGGGCTAGTTATGGAAAGCCCGCGTAAATCGATGCTACCCATTGGGTTTAGGTAAATCTCGTCTGCTATGGAAGCGGCAAAGATATAGCCTCCGTTGCTGATGTTATCAAAATAGAAGCTAACTTTCTTACCGGTTGTTTTAAAGATAGCAAACGCCTCTATCAGTTCCTGTTGAAGGGCATAAGAAGTTGCAAAAGAAGGGTTCTTGAGGAATATCCCTTTAATGGTAGGGTCGTCCTTAGCTTTGTTAATTTCAGCTATAACCGCTTCCACAGATTTATCTTTTGAATCGTAGATGTTGAAGGGGCCAAATTGATATTTGGGCGATTTGAAAGTTAGGATGTTGCCGCTTAGCTTCATGTTATACCATGTTTTGGGGCTTAAGCCCAAGAAAGGCTTGAAACTTTCATCGGACATATGAGCCCAGGTAACGCCATAGCTATCATCTGTCTTGCTGTGCATCATTGCCCCGGCAGATGTGTTGTTTGCCGCAAAGCTAAAGTTCAGCATGGCACTTTCATTCTCCATGTTATAAGATGCACCGAGCATCAGACCGTCGAGGATTTGGGTTTGAACACCAAGCACTGGCTTATATGCTTTGTAATCATCGATGTTCTTAGCATAGTTCATGTCTGCTGTTAGCTCTAAGCGATAGTCCGCCACTGCATCTGTTAAAGCAAAGGGACGCAATGCAATGCCTCCACGGTAGCTTGGTGAATCCTTATAGGGGTTATCCCAAGTAAGCGCGAGTGAAGCATAATCAGCCGGTCTATAGCTTACACCACTACGGAAATCACCTTCCTTAAAACCATCTTCTTGCCAACGGTAATTTGTACCAAGGTACAGGTTTGGGAAAATGTAAGCAGGGAAGAACTCTCCACCAGTAGCCAGGGTGTGAATGTTTTTCCCGTTATTCCGCTGATAAATGTAGCTTAAACCATCATTATTTAAAAACAACCAATAGTTCTTTTGCCATTTGTCTTCTACATTTAGATGGGCAATACCAAATCCATTGGCATTGCCTGTGCCCAGTAATGAGGGGTTACTAATGGGGATAAACATATTGTCTATCCCTGCAATTGGAAAATCAAACTTATCCAGACTGTTTGCTATCGGTTGCGCACAAAGCACACTCCCAATAGACAGAACAAGCATCAGGAATACCAGTTTTGTTAAGGTTTTCATAATTTCTCCTTGTCGCTTTAAATTTTATCTCAGATCAAAAGCAAATGCGTGTTTAGTATCACAACTAACTCTACACTTAGTTACTAAGAAGGGTTTTAAAGTCAAGCTATATTTTAACTAACCTTATATCCACGTTTTAGTAAGGGTCTAAAGTTAATTCCCTTCTTTTGCGCCATTGTGTAGGGGGGTACCAACCCCTAACTATCCCATATCGTGATCCGGGATAGTTATCGGATAGTCATGGGTGATAGATGGGTTAATTGTTGAAACGCAATTGGAGAAACTATCCTGAAATAAAGATTGTTATATGAGTTGCATGCGTTATTATGTAATATCAGATACTCGCAAATACGTCATAATTAAGAGGTAGTCATGAAACACAATTGGCTCTTTTGGATTCCCAGAGGGTTATTATTATTGATAGCTCTCTTTACTGTACTATTTTCTTTTGATGTTTTTGAGTCAGCAGTTCCATGGTATGAAGTTGCCATGGCTTTCCTCATCCACAACATTCCCTTTTTTGCTATCGTTATAATCTTATATATAAGCTGGAAAAGCCCCGCAATAGCCAGTATTTTATGCTATCTTACCATGTTGGGTTTTGCTTTTATAATTCGCTCTAACGGTAAGTTTTATATCCCATTGATCTTTGAATCACCGATATTTATTGTGGGTTCGTTGTTCTTGCTTGAGTATTTCAAAGCTAAATCCATAAAGGCAGAATAAGCAGATTTCTATTTAAACCTATATCCCTTTATGTTTGCTGAACAGCCATAACTTTCAGTTTATCATACAGAGTTTTTCTATCGACACCAGAGATGATTGCAGCAAGGGTCTTGTTATCATTCACAGACGCTAAAACCGCCTGGATGTAATCTTGCTCCACTTCCTCTAGAATGCGTTTCAGACTATGAGCATGGCTCAGGGTAAACTTCATGTAATCAGGTAAATCTGCTGAACCTATCTGTTGACTTTCATAGAGGATTACCATTCGGTAAATGAGGTTTTCCAGTTCACGCACATTGCCAGGCCATGCATATTTTACTAGGATATCAATAACTTCATCAAGACCGTTGCACGTATAAGTGGACATAAAGTACATGTAAATAGTTCTTGACAAGATAGATAAGCATATTATTATGACTTCATTATTACGCAGGAGCTTATCATGGAAAAAGAGACCATAACCTTCGCCGATCAAGAGATAGCCAACCGGCTGGCCAATCGCAAACATTTCCTCAAAGACATAGAACTGGTGATAGATTGGAAGAGAATCAGAAAGACACTTTCCAAGGTAGAGATCAGAAGAACCTCCGTGGCTGGCAGAGATGATGTTCCGTATGATGCTGATCCAGGTTTGGTATAAGCTTTCCGATTACCAGATGGAAGAGCAACTCTTTTACAACAACATGTTCCTGTGGTTTTGTCATCTCAGTTTAGAGAATCCTGTTCCAGATCATTCCACTATCTGTCGCTGGCGTGGCAGGTTTTCGGATAAGGGTATATTTGAGAAGCTTTTGAATGAGATTAACTGCCAACTAAGCAAGCACAACATCAAGATCAATGAGGGTGTGATCGTGGATGCAACCATGGTTGAGTCTCATGCCCGTCCACGCAGAAAAGAGATCATCGAGACTGAGCCTGTTGGCGATGCAGAGATACCTGAAAAGACCAGCTTCCAGACAACTGAGTTAACGGTTGAGGAATCCAAGGATGCAGATGCCCCTGGTCGAATCCATGGAACTGCCGAAGGATACAGAGGTGCTTGCTGATAAGGGTTATTGTAGCCAAGAAAATGAGGATGGTCTGTCTGACAAAAATCTGGTCTCCAAGATTATGCGGAAAAAGAAGAAGAACCAAGTAATGGATTCTGAAACGATTGCTTTCAACTATGAGGTGTCCAAAGAACGCTACCGCATCGAACGCAGCTTCGGAGGCCTGAAGAAACACTTTGGCTGGAGCTGCTCGATCTACATGGGCTTGGAGAAGACCAAAGATTATCTGTTGATTGGAGCAATTGCCTTTAATCTGAAGCGTAGCCTCAAGATTTTACGAGCGTGAGATAGGAGAGGTCTGCCTAGATTTCTGGATTAGTTCAAAAAACGGGCAATTTAGAGGCTATTTAAGGGCATTTTTAGGCATATTTAGACAAAAACGTCCGATTTCTTACAAATTTACTCCCTGTAACTTGCGAAACTCCTCTATAGATTTCTTGCGCTGATTTATGCAATGGTCTTGCTTAAGTTATTTAGTAATTCGTTCATAATATAAAGACCGGAAACTTACTGCCAACAAGCTTCCGGTCATGTTGATTAATGTTAGATTAAGCCCAAATCCATCATGGCATTTGCCACCTTGATGAATCCAGCAGTGTTGGCACCCTTAACGTAATTTACGAATTGACCTGAAGTTCCATAAGTTACGCATTGTTCGTGAATAGCTTTCATGATTCCGTGTAATTTAGCGTCCACTTCTTCACTGCTCCAGGAAATACGCATGGAGTTCTGGGTCATTTCCAAACCGGAAGTGGCGACACCACCGGCATTGGCTGCTTTACCAGGCCCATAGAGTATCTTGTTTTGCAAGTAAACTTCCACACCCTCTGGTGTAGTAGGCATATTGGCACCTTCGGATACACAGATGCAACCGTTTTTCACCAAAGTCTTGGCTTCTTCACCGTTGATTTCGTTTTGTGTAGCACAGGGTAATGCGATTTTTGCTGGAATGCCCCAAGGGCGTTCGCCGGGATAATACTTGCAGCCATATTCTTCAGCATATTCGCTAATTCTGCCTCTGCGAATATTCTTCAATTCCATCAGGAATTGCCACTTATCTCCCTTGATACCATCTGGGTCATGAATAAACCCGTCTGAATCGGAAGCAGTGATAACTTTACCACCAAGCTCATTAACTTTCTGAATGGCATATTGGGACACGTTTCCACTACCGGAAACAAGAACTTCCTTGCCAGCAAAGCTTTCGCCACGGGTTTTTAGCATTTCTTCGGCAAAATACACGGTACCAAAGCCTGTAGCTTGGGGACGAATGAGGCTTCCACCCCATTCCAGACCTTTACCAGTTAAAACACCAGTTGTTTCGTTCATAATCTTCTTGTACATACCAAATAAGAACCCAATCTCACGCTTCCCAACGCCGATATCACCGGCAGGAACGTCCGTATTGTGCCCAATGTGACGGAAAAGTTCCAACATAAAGGAATGACAGAAACGTTGCACTTCATCATCAGAACGTCCACGAGGATTGAAATCTGATCCACCTTTACCCCCGCCCATAGGCAGAGTAGTAAGGCTGTTCTTAAAGATTTGTTCGAATCCCAAGAACTTCAAGATGCCAAGGTTCACACTTGGGTGGAAACGTAAGCCACCTTTATAAGGGCCTATGGCACTATTGAATTCGACACGAAAGCCGCGGTTTACGACTATTTCGCCTGAATCCGTCTGCCAGGGAACACGGAAGATAATAGTTCGTTCTGGTTCTACAATACGTTCCAATATCTTAGCTTTACGGTATTGAGGATTTGCATCATAGACATCCCAGATGCTTTCAACTACCTCAGTTACGGCTTGGATGAATTCAGGCTGGTCAGCATTTAAAGCTGATACCTGGTGGAGAAACTCGTGCATGGTCATATTCACATACCTCCTATGTTATTTTGTCACACACATGTCTTATATGGGTATAATCAATTAACTTTTCCCCGCCCATCGCGCCGATAATCACTTAATAATTGCAGCGTTTTTCCCGTCAAACAAAATCTTTAGATTTTGGGGAGTTTTTTTCACCTCAAAGAAATTACCCGTTCTAATTGAGGGCAAAGAATCAAGCCAATCCCATGCCACATAATCAACTTCGTCTTTTACCGTTAAATATGCTACACTCATACTAAAGAGGTTGTGAAAGAAATGAGACCCCTGGCTTGCTTCTAAAGACATATCTGGGAGCAATACTTCAACTATAGTTGCCACATTCGTTATCTGACTCCAAGCTACGGGAATGCCCAAGAAACGATCACTAGAACCCCACCTGCCTGGCCCAATTAGCAAGTATTTATTGGGTTTTAAGCTCTGGTTTATCTCTTCTAATTCTTGAGCCATAAGCTCGGTTTTTACAAGATCAAAGCGTTTTGGAGAAAGATAAACCACTGTATCTAAGTTTTCCTCTAAGGAATTGCCCAGCGCATAGGAAGAATATAGAAGCAATTCATTCTTACGCGTCAACCAATTCTTCAAATCATTACTGTATAATTGTTTGTTAACGGTGATCGGCCTTATTTGCAATAGGTCAAAACTCTGTTGCTCCGTAATTGGATCGATATTAAAGGCAAATTCCATTTCTACCTCACACCCCATAACTTCACGGCCTAAATGTAGAAATTCATTAAGTAAGGGAGCTAAAGGAGCTTCAGAATAATGAAGAATATTCCGATAAGTGACTACCCTGGGGCCTTTAGTATATTTCCCGCTAAGAAACTCCCGGTTTTCGTAATCCCAAACCGAGCTGACAGCTGACAGATCTTTTTCCAACAAGGCTTGTGTGATCTTGTTTCTAGCAAGCGTGCTGTTTTCTCCATCAATGAGCTGAACTTCTTTTCTGGAAATATCTAAGCTATAAAAATGTCTTTGAGCTCCCTTAACAATATCCTCTGGTGGAAACATATCCAGTTTGGGAAATGCAGGGCAAAAAGCAAATGTACGTTCACGCTCCACAGCTGTTTTCCCCAAACCTGTAGATAAAGTAACAATACCATCCTCATGTTTCATGTTTAATGCGGGATAGTAATTATACGACTGCGCCACCCCTGATAGTAAAGGATAAAAATCCCCTCCCCTATTCGATCCAGCAACCTTTTGGATGATGACCGCCATTTTTTCTTCCCGGGCAGGAATTTGCAGAGATTCACGATACGCCCGGGCATTTTTTAAATACATAGATGAATACACAAGTTTTACGGCTGTTATCAGTTGTTCCAATCTAACTCTGGCATCAGCATGGCTATTGGGAAGTAGAAATGTCCTAAACACCCCAGCAAAGGGATTTGCAAGGTGATCTTCTAATATAGAAGAAGAGCGAACTGCTAGTGGAGAGGAACACTTAGCTAGGATGCTGCTTAATTGGGTTATACTGCGTTGAGGTAATTGTGCGGCTAAAAACAAGCTGTCTATATCTTCATCGCTCTTGCTTTCCAAAACATCATAATTTGCCAACTGAGGATTAAAAGCAATAAACTCATCAAATATCCCCGTGGCTAATACTGCAGCTACCGGAATAGAGATATTTACCTGAGGATACATCTCTGAGATGTAGCTATAACGGTTTAGAACAACGTTAAGAAATGCCAAACCTCTGCCTTTACCGCCGATGGAATCATCTCCAATTTTATAGATAATATTAAGATCAAAATCTGCTTCGTCGGTATAGTCCTGAATCTTCTCCCTTCGACGGTAAGCAATTAAAGATGAAAAAGCCTCTTCAAGCATCACTCTAACCACCACCAAGTCTTGGTTTTTATCGATATTTTTAATAAACAAACAAAGAGCAGCTTCAGCATGAGTTACCAACCAAGCATTAAAGTGTTGGTTTTGCATATGAAACTTAAAAGAGGATTCAGTAAGTACCTTTAGGTTATGATAAAAGCCGATAAGAGAATTGGCTTCTCCCAGTTTTATGCCGTTGGGTTCCCGAAATATAAACTTCCCAAATCCAAGTTCAGTTTGCAGCCATCTCCTCAGCTGTGCACTTAAACCCGTCAGATCCTTGTATAAGAACTCGCCTTCGTTACTGGAAACAATATCATGATACATGGGATTAAAGGATTGCAATAAGAAAGGTAAATTCTCATCACGTTTGCGTATAAATTGCAGTAATTCAAGCCCACCATTGGGATGCTGTTCATTAAGGTAATGGTAGTTTATATTACTTACAATACCGATGATGGAATTTGTATGCTTCTCATAGAATGCCACTGCACTTTCGTAATTGTGTACAAGTACTATTCTGGGGCGCGTATTCAAATACATGTTTTTATTCATAGATTTGTGTTCATTGCGAATAATTCCAATGCTGAGCTGCATTATTTGTTCATACAGCAAGGGCAGGAATTGTGAATAGTATGGGATAAAGGTTTCCACTACAAGAATAATAGGAATGTCATAGACCATTACATCATGTGGAATATTTAGTGTTTCTTCCCACAGTTTTATTACCGTTAAGAAAAGCATAGAATTGCCGTTCCAGTAAAAGAAATCTTGCACTTCACTCAATTCTTCGGTATGGTTTTCGATGAACATCAAATCTTGAGGAGCCCCAAGAAGCATAAAAATAGGAAGTTCAGGGTTGTTTTGTTTGATGAGACCCATCAACTCTAGGGCAATCTGCCGCATCGAAGGCAGGTGCATGATAATAATATCAATTTGCTCTGATGCTAAGATATTTAACGAGCTTTCTAAGGATGATGCGTGAAAGAAGTTGGGTTGGGTGCTGAGGTTTAGTAAATGAAAATCCTCCGTTACCTGCTCTGCTAAAAAACCATCAATCTCAAACACAAATGAGTCATATAATGATGAAATCATCAGAATGCTCTCCACTTTTAGCTGCATTAATGATTCTAAAAGAGAAGATTCTTTAGCCCAGAAACTTGTATGTATCATCAATGTTCTACTTGTGTATTACGGCAAGCCCCGTTTTCCCATCCATCCTTACAATCAATGGATGATCAAATTCGAGATGTACAAAGAAATCTCCTCTTTCTTTGATGGGTTGTGCTAATAGCCATTCCATATCAACATAATCCGTTGGTGAAAAGAAAGGAATAGTAAAATAGCCCACGTTCATGGCAACCAGATTATGGAAAAAGTGCGTCCCTTGGGAAGCTTCAACAATGAAATCCCTCAGCCCAGTTTCCACAATCACCTTTGCTTGGTTAATCTGAGGCCAGCGCACCGGAATGCCAAGGAATCTATCTCTGGAACCCCATCTACCTGGACCGATAAGAATGTAACGTTTCCCTGCTACTGACATTTTGTGATTATAAAGTTCAATTTCATCCTGCATCTCCTGCGTTCTGATTTTATCAAAACTCTTGGGATCAAGATAAATTAGGTCTGTTATTTCGTTGATAATTCCATTCCCCATGCCATGTTCGGTGTACATTAAGAGTTCTTTCTTATCCAGTTGTTCCGCATCAATTCTGTAAGCATCAGCACTAACACTTAAAGGGCGAATCTGAAGAATGTAAAAACTGGGCTTGTGCTGATACCGCTCGTTGTAATCAAGATTAACGGCAAACTCAATCTCCACTGGAATTCCGAGCGCAATTTCTCCAATTTCCAGCAGCTCTTCCACTATTTTTGCCAGTGGGAAACAGCCGTGTTTCAGGATATTTGCAAAGGTAAGCACTTTCATGCCTCGTTCAGACAAGTTCTCGGTAAGCCGATAGTTTTCATAATCCCAAACTGAGGCAATAATGCGAAGGCTATCGTGTTTCTCTGCATCTTTTATGGTCAGCTTGGCTAGCGTAACTTCCTCTCCTTTGGACAAATCTGTATCATTTAAGAGCAAGTCCAAGGCAAAAAACTCTTTCTGCGAAGAACGCACCATCTCTTGTTGAGGCAACATATCTATATTGGGGTACCTTGGGCAAAACCGGAAATTAAGCTTACCCTCCACCACGGATTTCCCTAGCCCCAACGCAATGTTCGCGATACCATCTGTATGTAACATGTGGGAGGTGGGATAGAAATTGTAGGACTGTGCAACCCCGGAAATGTGGGGATAATAATAATGTTCACCCTTTAGGCAGCCCACAACTTCTTGGATTATCACCGCCATTTTTTCTTCTTCGGCTTTAAAATTCAAGGCTTCCAAAAACGCCGTGGCATCAGAGAGATACACCGAAGCAAAAACCAACTTGATAGCATCCATCAGTTGTCTTAAACGATATAACTTATCTGGATGGTTATTGGGCAGCATAAAGGTGCGGTAAACTCCTGCCAATGGCTGTGCCTGGGAATCTTCCAAAAGGCTGGAAGAACGTACTGCTACAGGATAGGTAATCTCATCAAGATAAACTTCCAATCGTGCCACAAGCTGATCTGAAAGCGTCCCCGCCATGAAGATAGCATCTATCTCTACATCATTTTTCCCTACGATATTTTGCAAAATCTCATTACTTTCTACAAACTGGTCAAACTCCATAGTTCCAATAATGGCTGTGCTAGGTAATGAAATAGAAATTGAATCAAACTTCTGTTCGTAATCCATCGTGCAAAGCAAGGCATTTAGAAAAGCTAACCCTCTGCCTTTCCCCCCAAGTGAGCCATCTGTTAGTCTGATTATCTGGTTCATTTCACTAAGCGATAAGGCATCGAAGTTTATTATTTTCCCTCTGTTTTTATCTATGCGCACCGTTCTGAATACATGATAGAGGAAATCTCGCAATTCTTCTCTACTGCTAAAATCTTCTATCTTCATGGGACGTATTTTCTTAGCTATCTGAACCTCTCCATGTGCAATCAACCAGTTGGAGAAGTGATTAAACTTACTATGAAAAACGAGGGTTTCTTCCGGTATCTTTAGAATCTTATTCTCAAACTCGGCGATATTAGCAGCTTCTTCAATGATATTGCCTTCCTCGTCTCTAAAACAGAAATTGCCAAAACCCAGATTGTAAACCATGTAGCTGCGTAACTCCGAAAAGAGCTGTTTGGAGTTCTTATCTAGGAAAAATACCCCTAAGTCCTTGGCAATTATTTCGTTCTCAGTTTCTGAAGATTGCAGTATCATAGGCAAATTACTATTAGTTTTCATGATATGCTTTATCAGTTTTATACCCGCCTGGGCATCAACCTCTCCGCCTATTTTGTATCGGACATCAGAAATCAAACAAAGCAGGTACTCAGAATACTTCTCATACAATGCCAGTGCTTCATCATAATCGTGCACCAAAATAACCTTGGGGCGGATGCGCATTCTGAGGCGTTTATTTATATCGCTAACTTCTTCTTCGATAAGCTTCTGTGTCTGTTTCATCACCACTGCATACAAAGAAGGTAAGAACAATGAATAATAGTGGACAGAATCTTCCACCAACAAAATCACCCTCACTAATCCATTCGCAGTGTCAAATGCTAAATTCATCTTATCTTCCACACTCTTCACCATCGCCAGAAACAGCTTGGTATCACCGTTCCACAGAAACACATCGTCAATATACTGCTGATCGTTGGGATGGTTTTCCCAAATCACATAGTCCGATGCCACATTCAAGAGTAACAATACCGGTAGATCAGGATTGTCCATCTTAACTTCTTTGGCAAGTTGGAAGGGGCTAACCTCTCCGATCCTCATCATCGTGATCACCAAATCGAAGCTCTGTTCTTTCATCTTTATCAATGCTTCTTCTCCGGTGGGAACAGATGTAATGCGTGGGGTGGTGGTTAGATTTAGTTGTCGATATTCTCCAAAGATTTGTTCGGAAAGTCTGCCATCTTGTTCAAAAATGAATGCATCGTAAAAGGTGGATACCAATAGGATCTCGCGCACCCTTTTCTGCATTAGCTGATGAAAGATGTCCTCTCCAAACTTGAATTTATTATAATAGTAATTCAGCTCTTCCAGTTTCATCGCAATACCTCAAATAATTTGTTTATTTGCTACTTGAGTATCCTGCATTAAGATGGCATTTGTGTCAATATCTTTTTGCTAAACAAGCTTCACCTAGCCTTTTCAATCATCATTGCTCTACATTTTGGACGCTCTATCAAAGCAAATGGTTAGCCACTTCTTCGGCGAAACAACTAAGATAGTTAGCATACACTCCCTTGCGAGCATTGCCCTATCATTGCCCTATCATTGCCCTATCATTGCCCATAATAAGGGCAATGGGTGGGCATTGAAAGCGAAATTGATGCAGGCTTATCTTTGGGTCTATTATTCAGTTGATAGCAAGTGAGGCTTATTTTGGGAGGGGAATAGGGATAGCTTAGACAGCAGATATTGACAAATTTATGCACTTGGCAAAGCTTGGCTTTAATATGGATAATATAAGCGTATTTAGCGTATTTGAGGTAACTCGGCACATCCGGCAAGTGATAGAATCATCACTGGAAACCCTTTATGTAGCAGGGGAAGTCTCAAACTTTACTCACCACAGTTCAGGGCATATGTACTTTAATTTGAAGGATGAAAATGCCACACTACGCTGCACCTTTTTTAAGAACAGTAATTACCGTCTTGATTTTAAGCCTGTAGAGGGGATGCAGGTGGTCTGTTATGGCAAAATTACGGTGTTTGAAAAGGGCGGAAGCTATAACCTGAACGTGCAGAATATGAGTCAGGCTGGGCTGGGGGCTATGCAAAAGAAGTTTGAAGAGCTGAAGCGCAAGCTGAACAATGAAGGTCTCTTCGATGCTATTCATAAAAAACCCATCCCAAAGTATCCCAATAAAATAGGCATCGTTACCTCCCCTACCGGCGCTGCTTTGCAAGATATTAAGAATATCATTATCCGCCGCTATCCTGTTGAACTGCAGGTGTATCCCGCTGTGGTGCAAGGAACTGACGCACCCACTCAGATAATAAACGGGATAAAGTATTTCAACCAGATGCAGGATGTAGATTTTATTATCGTAACCCGTGGTGGCGGGTCTCAGGAAGATTTGTTTTGTTTTAACGATGAAGCATTGGCAAGGACTATCTTTGCCTCCAAGCTGCCAGTTATCTCTGCGGTGGGACATGAGATTGATTTTACCCTAGCAGATTTTGTAGCAGATTTACGTGCGCCCACTCCTTCCGCAGCCGCAGAGCTTGCCGTTCCAGATAAAAAGGATTTGCTTGCGCTCTTATCATCCCTTGCTCGCAGAATGGATTTGGCGAAACAAAAGGAACTTAGCGGCTACAAGCAGAACCTTGCAGAAATGCAGCTTTCGCTTTCCCGCTATCACCCTGAAAAGCTATGGCAAAGCTATCAGCAGCGTTTTGATATGGCGAGTATGGGCTTGTTTTCTGCAGTTAGTATCATCCAGCAAAAGAGGCAACGCCTTGACATGGTGGCACAGCGCAGTATATCCAGACTGCACAACTTGTTTGAGCTTAATCTGAACCAGGCTAAAAGTAGTTTAAAACAAGCTGAGCGTGATCTGAATGGCAATGTTCATGATAGCATCGCGAGTTATAATACCAAGCTGGAACATGCTTCCAAGCTGCTGCAACAGATTTCCCCCCGTAAGATACAGAGTAAAGGTTGGATAATGGCTTTAAAAGATGGAAAAGTGCTAAGCTCGGTGAAGCAATTAAAAGTGCAAGATGAGATAAATCTGAGCTTTATCGATGGCACAGTAGACACAATAATAAACATGATAGAGGAACGACCTTGAAGTATTACATGATATTGATACTGCTAATAGCATCTATCGCATTACACTCTGAAGTGCGATCTGTATGGGTTTTACCTTGGGATATTGTCTCCCCGGAAAGCATAGATGCCATGATTAAAATCGTAGTGGAAAGCAACCAAAACGAGCTATTGGTGGAAGTTCGCTACCGCGCTGATGCACTATTTGATACGTCCAAAGCCGGTACTTTGTTCCCGAATCCCGAACCCCGCAGTTATATCCTTCCCGCTAACGGCTTTGATCCGCTAAGCTATATACTAACCGCGGCTCACGCAGCAAACTTGAAGGTGCACGCCTGGGTGATTGTGTTCAATGCCACCCCGCTTGAGCCTAGCCTTATTACCAAGAACTTTATCTATACCAAGCATCGCGATTGGCTAACCTGCGATGAAAACGGAGATACCCTGAATGGTAAAAGTGCGTTTGGGTTTTTCGTAGATCCTGGTGTACCGGAAGTTCAGGATTATTTACTTAACGTGATCAGCAACCTTGTGGCAGGTTATCCGGAATTGGATGGCTTGCATTTGGATTATATCCGCTATCCGGACACATATTTGGGTTACCATCCCGTCTCTAAGCTGCGCTATCTGGAATACTGCAATGAGAACGGGGAGATCACATTCAATGAATGGCGAATTATGCAAGTTAGCACTTTTGTACAGCGACTTAGCAGCCAAGTGAAAAGCATCAATCCCAAGCTTATCCTTAGTGCAGCAGTGTTTTCGGATATAGCAGAAGCCAATGTAGCCTACGCACAGGACTGGATTTCATGGCTGCAACAGGGCTTTATCGATCGGATTTATCCCATGGCTTACAATGTGAAATTCAATGTTTACAAGCAGCAACTTGATCGCATGAAGATGTTAGAGAAAGATGATAAGATTATCATGGGTTTACGAGCATGGGATCAAGGCGGAAAAAGCCTTGCTACTAATGGCGGAGCTGCATATAACGTTAGCGATATCGCCGCCAGAATTAGCCTCGCCCGGCAACAAGGATTTGGCGGTATTGCCTTGTTCAGCTTTCCAGGCATGAAAATAGGAAATGCCTGGAAACAACTGACGAAATTGAGCTATCCGGATCGAGAGCTACAAGCGATAATAGAAGCTCCTGCCATAACTGCCGATTTTAAAGTTCGTACTGAAGCCAATGAATACGTTATTGAAATCAGTATCCCCATTGAAGGACGCTGGCGCTGGGAAATTAATACCGGTGGGATGTTCTATTCACGTTACAGGTATTATCTTGAAGGCTATAATCGGGATTATTGGAATGGCTCGCTAGACAACAAAATTGATTTTATAAATCCCAACTTGATTACCCCAGGAAACTATGTTGTGCGCCTATACAGAGAGAATACGAAAGATAGCTATACTTTCCCTATTACCTTTGAGAAACTGGCAAAGCCATGAGCGAACTATCCAAGCAAGCAGGAATGCTATCGGCAACAGAGTTCTTCCGCTTCTTTGTAAAAAGCATCATCGGAATTGCTCTGGCGCGTTTGATTACCCCTGCTGAGTTGGGTAGTTACCGTCAATTATTCCTTATCTATAGTACTTTCTCCACCTTACTGCTGTTGGGAATACCGCAAAGCTTGCTTTACTTTCTGCCCAAAAGCAAGACTGCCGAAGATCAAAAAAGGATTATCAGCCGCACCCTGAATATCGTATCGCTGCTTGCCTTGATATTCGCAATTGCCATATTCGCTTTGAAGGGTTTTATAGCGGTAAAGTTTAATAACCCAAGTTTGAGGCCATTACTGCTTATTTACGCCATCTACCCTCTGTTCATCTTTATCACGCAACTATTCAGCAGTATCATGTTGGGCTTAAAACGCCCCTTGCAAGCGGCAAAATTCACTCTCTTCGCGGTGTTTACGGATTTTGTGCTGATCTTGGGAGTGGCCTACTTTACCAGAAATCTGGAGCTTATCGTTTGGGCAGTAATCGCTTCAGCTTTCCTACAATGGCTGTATGCCCGCATCATGCTATGGAAATTCAACAGCCCTGTTTCCTCCAGCCTGTTTGAAGGATTTAGGGAACAGCTTGCCTATTCTATACCCTTGGGCTTATCTTCCATCATTGGGATTCTGGGTGTGCAGCTCGATAAGTTTATGATTTCCGGTTTCTTTGGTCCCGAGCAGTTTGCCATATTCTCTATTGGTGCGATGGAGCTTCCCCTCATCGGTATTTTGGCTAATTCAGTAAACTCCATCCTGCTCCCCCACCTCAGTTCCGGTGATCCCAAACTGATGGGAGAGCTTTATAGCGGAGCAGTACGCAAAAACGCCCTTATCGTGTTTCCCTTAGCAGCTTTGTTTTATATGTTTGCCGAACCGATTATCGTTTTCCTCTACGGGAGTATCTACGCGGAATCGGCAATTTATTTCAAGATTTACTTGCTTATTCTCCCGCTACGTGTTGCCACCTATGGCATTATCTTCCAAGCCTATGGCAAAACCAAGGTGATTATGCTGAACGCTTTGTTTATGCTCACCATGAATGTGGTAATGAACTTTATCTTTATCAAAGCCATGGGGATGAAAGGTGCTGCCTATGCAACCGTGTTGGTTACCTGGCTATCTGTCGCCTTATACCTGGTGATGATGAAGAGCATATTGAGGCTGCGTTTGCGAGATTATTTCCCGATGGGCAAAGTGATTAGGACGGCTATTGCCACCCTTTTAGCAGCCTTGATATGCCTGCCTTTGCTACACATTACAAGCATCCCCTTTCTAAACATGATGATTGGCGGGATGCTGTTCACGGCTTTATACATAGTGCTAGGAAGACTTATGGGTGCTATCCTTAGCTACGATGTTAAGCTGGTTTTAGATATCGCCAAAGATGCGCTGGCAAAGGTGAAACGATGAAAAAGCTGCTGTATATCTCGTACCTCTTTCCACCAGTAGGCGGTTCCGGAGTGCAGCGCAGTCTGAAGTTCGCCAAGTATTTACCGGATTATGGCTGGGAACCAATCATGTTGGTGGCTGATCACCGCTTTCTGAAACAACCCAAAGACCATAGCTTAGCAGAAGAAATCCCTAAGAGTTTGCGAGTATATAGAAGCTTTGCCCCTGATCTCCGCTGGATATTTAAGCTACTCTGGGGCTTAAGATTACACAAAGTGGTCAATTACTTACTACGCAATTTCCTGATTCCAGATCCAGAGATCATCTGGCTGCCATTTGCCAAGATAGCCCTTAAACGCATCTTTGCTGAGCATAAAATTGATCTTGTCTTTATCACTGCTCCTCCCTACGCACCACTGTTTTTGGGTGAATATATCAAGAAACACTTTCACACTGATTTCTGTGTTGATTTTCGCGATCCCTGGACGAACGGAGTTGGCAGACAGTATAATCCGCCTCCACTAAGGATACGAAACCAGGAAAAGGCGCAGGAAAAGCGGATATTGAGCTTGGCTAAGCAAGTAGTTTGTATCAACGATACCATGGTGAAGGTGCTGCGTGCCAGCTATCCTCACTCC
>Ga0172377_10001152_pt1 | contig 26210 bp, 24 predicted proteins | sample Pumphouse3metaG_FD_119749 | JGI IMG/M metagenome (GOLD analysis project Ga0172377, IMG submission 119749) | Leachate microbial communities from a municipal landfill in Southern Ontario, Canada - Pumphouse #3 metaG | ecosystem: Engineered > Solid waste > Landfill > Unclassified | place: Canada... | reverse complement strand
CTTTGCCAGCGGTGAAACCTCCACCGGATAATCCAGTATAAAGGTGGGCTGTATCAAGTGTTCCTCAACCTTTTCCTCAAACACTGTGTTTATTATTTGGCCCTTGGATGCATTCCTGTCTATTTCCAGTCCCAGGCCTTTTGCTTTTTCATAGGCCGATTTGGAATCGTCCTCTTTTTTGAATTCTATGCCGGTATATTTTTTGATGGCATCAACCATTGTAAGCCTTGTCCACGGCGGTGTAAGGTCTATATCAACACCCTGATAATTAATGTTTGTGGTTCCCAGGACCTTGTTGGCGGCATAAGCTATAAGGTTTTCTGTAATTTCCATCATACCATTGTAATCGGTATAGGCCTCATACAGCTCTATGGAGGTAAACTCCGGGTTATGCTTTATGGACATGCCTTCGTTGCGGAAGATACGTCCTATCTCATAAACCTTCTCAAGGCCTCCCACAATAAGCCTCTTAAGATGAAGCTCGGTTGCAATTCTAAGATACATATCTATATCAAGGGTGTTATGATGCGTTATAAAGGGCTTTGCATTGGCCCCTCCGGCAATGGTATGTAAAATGGGGGTCTCTACTTCTATATATCCTATATTATCAAGATATTCTCTTATGGCCTTTATTATATTACTTCTTTTAAGAAAGGTTTTTTGCACTTCGGGGTTTACCACCAGGTCCACGTACCTTTGCCTATATCTTAGGTCCGGGTCCTTAAGCCCGTGCCATTTTTCCGGCAGTACCTGAAGGGACTTGGAAAGTAGCAGCACCTCTTCGGCCTTAATTGATATTTCACCTTTCCTTGTGGTGAACACCTCGCCCTTAACGCCCACTATATCGCCAATATCATAGGAAGAAAACTCTCGATAGTTCTCCTTCCCTATCTCGTCTTCTCTTACATAAACTTGAATTCTGCCCTGTATGTCCTGTATATCCGCAAAGCTCGCCTTTCCGTGTTCCCTCTTGGTCATTATTCGGCCGGCTACCGACACATTTTTACCCTCGTAATTGGCGTAATCGTCCTTTATTTTCTGTGTAAAGGCCGTCCTGTCGTATTTGTCTATCGTGAAGGGGTCCTTGCCCCTTTCCCTTAAGTCGTCCAGTTTTTTTCTCCTGAGTGCTAGTACCTCGTTTAGGTTAATGTCTTCCTTTGTATCACGTTCCATTTGTTTAACCCCACTCCTTTATTTTTTGATCTCCACTATCTGAAACTCAATGGATCCATCAGGGACCATAATCTCCACCGCATCCCCTGCTTTGTGTCCCATAAGAGCCTTTCCAACAGGGGACTCGTTGGATATTTTAAGCTGGGAAGGATCCGCTTCAGCCGAGCTTACTATTTTATATTCCACCGTCTCGTCATAGGTCAGGTCCTTGACCGTAACCAAACAGCCTATACTTACCGCCTCAACCGATATATCCTCATCATCAATAACCTTTGCGTTCTTAAGCAGGTTTTCGATTGTACCTATCCTTCCTTCAATAAAAGCCTGTTCCTTTTTCGCCTCATCGTATTCCGAGTTTTCGGTTATGTCGCCAAAGGCTATTGCCTGTTTTATCCTTTCGGCGATTTCCCGCCTCTTTTTGGTTTTTAAGACTTCCAGTTCATCTTCAAGCTTTTCGAGCCCCGCCAAGGTTAATACAATTTCTTTCTGAACCATTCTATGTCTCCCCTTTAACTTGATTCGTATTAACAATACACTATATCCTTGATAATATATGTCGCACTTTTGTTTTTATTCTAAAAACAAGCCGGTAAAATTTTACCTTAATACATATTGTAAGCACTGCGACTTAAGTTCCACAGTGCCTAGCATGCTGTAATTATAATTTATGTTATTGAGTATGTCAAGACGCAAGCCGCCGCTACTTTCTACGCCCGGCTGCCATCAGGAAATCCCGGGCTCCGGACAGTTCATCATAATTGCCAAAATTGTTCCTGTAAACCTCTATAATAAAGGGTCCTTGGTAACCTGCCCTTTCAAGGGTCTTAAACAACGCCGGATAGTCCACCTGCCCACGGCCCGGCAAAAGGCACATACTACCGGGAGAAAAGTCGTTAACATGCACCGTAACCAGCCTTCGCCCCATAATCTCCAGATAACGCTCCACAGGTACCCGGCTTCTGTTGGCCTGTTTTAAATCCAGAGTGAAGTTAATATTTGAACTTGTCGTATTGCCCATTACCTCCTGCATTAAATCCGGGCCATGGGAAAGGCACCAGTACACGTTTTCCCAGGCCAGGGACACGCCGTAGCCGGCGGCACTCTCGGCAAGGCTATCCATTTCGGCGGCTATATCCATGAGTTCCGAGGCCTCATTGTCAAACCATTTCCTGGAGGGTCCGTGGAAGGTGATGTGCTTTGCCCCGAGTATTTGAGCACCCTTTACAACCCTTATAAAGGTGTTCCAGGCATCCTTCTTTCTCGGAGGGTATTTGTCAAACAAAAAGGGCTCGTGCTGGATCGCGAAGGAATGCACAGAATACACCCTAAGCCCGTGCCTGTCCACATTTTCCTTCAAACGCTTGCAGTAATCCTCCCTGTACTCGGATGCCGTCTCTAAAAAAACCTCAATGGTTTCAAAACCCAATCCGGCAATTATTTTTATGGTATCCTCGGTAGAAACCTCGGGGTAAAAACACGCCGTAGATATTCCAATATCCATCTGCAATTCCCCTTCCCAAATCTATATATATACTTTCTCCTCTTCCTCACCTCTAAATACCCTTAGTACTCCCTGGGCCAGCGCACTCATCTCAAATTCGCCGGGATAAACCATCACTCCTGCTATAAAAGACACCCTTTGGCTTATCCAGCCAACCAGCATATCATCATGGGCCAGGCCCCCAGTGAGGACTATGGCATCCACATCCCCCATAAGCACTGCAGCCCCGGCGGCTATCTCCTTAGAAATCTGATAAGCCATTGCCCGGTAGACCTGCTCTGCGTATTTGTCTCCCTTTTCTACCCTTTTTCTTACCTCCCTGCCGTCGTTTGTCCCAAGGTAAGCCACAAGCCCACCGCCGCCGGTTATCTTCCTTCGCATCTCCTCCCGGGTAAACTTACCGGAATAGCAGAGGTCAATTAGAGAACCCACCGGCAGGCCTCCAGCCCGTTCTGGAGAAAAGGGCCCGTCACCGTCAAGGACGTTGTTTACGTCCACAATCTTGCCTCTTTTGTGTACCCCCACCGATATCCCTCCACCCAGATGGGTGACAAGAAAATTAAAATCGCCGTACTCTCCGCCCAACTCTTCCGCCGCCTGCCGCGCAGCAGCCCTTTGGTTTAAGGGATGGTCCTTTGCCTTTCGCTGTATATCGGGCAGCCCTGAAAACCGGGCCAAGTCGTCAAGTTCATCCACAATGACCGGGTCCACCACATAGGAGGGAATACCCAGTTTCACTGCCATATCGTAAGCCAGAGGTGCCGCCAGATTTGAAGCGTGCTGTCCCATAACCCCCCGGCGCAAATCATCTAACATAGGTCCATTGACTCTGTAAGTGCCTCCGGTCACCGGTTTCATATTTCCTCCGCGGGCGGCAACAGCGTCAAAACCGTCCGGGTCTATTCCGTTATCCTTAAGGATTCTAAGGATGACTTCCTTTCTAAAATCAAACTGCTGGTATATGGTATGGTACTTTTTTATTTCCTCTGCCGGGTGCCGAATTGTCTTTTCAAACAGCTGCCGTTCGTTTTGAAACACGGCAATTTTGGTAGAAGTGGAGCCAGGGTTAATAACCAGCAGCCTGTAGGTTTTTCCCATGAGCAGAAATCTCCTTTCCCGTCGTCCCGGTACGCAAAATACTGTTCGCCTTATCAATTCGCCATATTGCTTCCGGTATCCTGCCGGGAATAACCTTTTATAAATCCTAGCTGCAGTATGTCCCTATCGGATAAAGATGCCTGGTATGTTCTGCGGCTGCTTACCGGGTCCTGTTACCGTATCCGGAAACTCTTTTTCTTAATTCGCTGTACGCGGTAAACCCGTTGGGGTTCCTGATTCCCGCCAGGGTAAAACCATGTTTTTTACCCAGTTTCCAGATTTCTCCCACCTTTTCCGGCTGGAGGCGGTTTCCTATGGAGTAGCTCTCAAACCGGCCCTCCATAGCCAGTATCATGGTCTCAGCCATACAGGCAAAGCACATTCCCGGCGGGAGACCAAAATTGAAGTTAAAGTTAACTTCCCCGGGAACCTTAACTACACCGCCTTCTATTATAAGTACATCCTTCCTCTGCTTCGCCACCATGGCAGATACATCCCTGGGCCTTGCCACATCGCAGACAATGGCTCCCCTCTTTAAATACTCGGGCATTATTATTGTGTCAACCGAACTGCTGACCGCTATCACGACATCCGCCCTTTTTAAGGGCCCCTCAGGCCGGTTGGTGGTATATACCGCAAGGCCGGTCTGCTGCATAATTTCCCCGGCCAGCTGCTCCAGTTTTTTCATGTCCCTGGATATCAGTGTCATAAATCTGACCTCCCCGGCCAGTATTTTGGCACAGGTGCTGCCTATGGAACCATTGGCACCCACAACGGCTATTTCCAAATCCTCAAGAGCCTTTCCAGCAGCGGAGCAGGCCCTCCTTACCGCCTCCAGGGCGGTTGCCACTGTGTAGGAATTACCGGTTGTGACGGGTATGTCCAGTTCTTTTGCTATGGATACGCCCTTGTCACCTGCAACCGAAGTGAAGGCCCCAAGGCCTGCTATCTGAGCCCCCATGCTCTGCGCGCTCCTGCAGGCCTTCACTATCCTTTCCCGGACCAATTCCTCCGGCAGCCCGAGCATCTGTTCCGGCAAAAGAGGCACCGCCACAAAATACCCTTTAGCACTTCCGGAAGGGGATTCTATGCCGGTTATTTCGGATACCCTTACAGGGGGCAGCCTTTCCATTATTTTCTTTACAAACCTTTCGGGCATTTTTTGTGCCAAGGGAAACTTCCTGCTAAAATCACTAATGCATAAAGGGTGTATAATAAACCCGAACTTTCCCATTCTAATCTTTACCTCCTGCTACAGCTTTAGTGTTCAAGTATTCAATTCTCGGTTTTATATCCATGCACTCCAGATAATGATTGTACTCCTCCGGCGTGAGTTCTTCCTTACCCTTACCGGCCTGTGCTACTATTATTGCTTCCATTACGTTTGTTCCGAAGGACCTACCGTTGTATTCCGGCGTCGTTGTAATAAGGGTTATAACCCCAATCTCCGCCAGATGCCTTATATCCCCGGAGGTTATCGTATTGGTTATTATGACTTTATCTATCAATAAGCGGGGAAGGTATCTTTTTATATAAAGGTAATCCCCGGCTATTATATCGGCGTGTTGATAAAAGGCTTCAAACCTGTCCCTGGATACCTCCTGGCTCTTTCCGGTGGGATACAGCATCTCAAAGGGCAGGCGACAGGCTATCGGCGCAGCAACACGGGCTATCCTGTGCAGTGCACGCAAGGAGTTAAGCTGCTTGGGAATACCTAAGGCAAATATAAGGTCCCCACAGGCCACTTTGGCCCCCGCCTCCTGGAAGGCCTCAGCCATCCCGAAACGGTCCATTGCCGACACCACCAGCACCTTCTTACCCTCAAGGTTTATTACTCTGTTCTCGCTGATATACTTTATTACGTTCCTTTCGAGGGTATTCTTAAGCCCGGTACCGTCTACAATGGGAGTTGTTGCCGCGGCGTTCTTAAGGGGCAGCGCATCCTTTATTATATAACGCCGGTTTCCTCCACATATATAAAGGTCAATGCCCCCCATCCCAAAGGCGTCAACCTTTCCGTCATTTTCTTTTATTAATTCTATGGCTTTTTTGATATTTCCGTCGGTCCCCCTTCTCTCAATGACGAATTCCTGTCCCATTATGCAGGTCTTCACCCTGTGGTCCCGGGTAGAGGACCCAATGCTGACGCTGAGTACCCTTTTCATCTTTACCCCTCCCTGTTATATTGTAATGCTTCCATAACCTCTATTATGTCCTGCGGGGGTATAAATACGTCCCGGGTTATGGGTGATTCCCCTATATGCTTTCTTATCACCTGGCAGTCCACCAGTGCCTCAATCAGTTTGCTTCTTTTATCGGAGGCAAATATAACAACCGTATCACACTGCCGGGCCTTTACTATCCAGTCCATAATGGAGTTTAAAAGCTCTGTACCGCTCCTTTCACCGACAAAGGCCAGCCTCTCTTCCTCGGTCATAACAAGATGAAAATTGACTCCGTAACTGTCCAGAAGCTCTATTATCTCCTGCTTGTTTTCTACCGGAAAGGCTACAAAGGCTACGCTGTCACCCTTTCTGACCTCCCCCAGGCTCTCCAACCGGGATACAAAGGTCCTGTCGGTGCCAATTCTGCCGGCTACGTCCTGCTGGGAGACCCCTTTGCTTCGCATTTCAATTATTTTGTCTATTATCTGGTAAAGCTTATCCTTGTTTATTGACTTATTGCCCACCCGGACAATGTCCATTGAATACGCCTCCCCTACTTCAGATCAGTGACCACTAGCCACTAATAATATTCTGTGCACAAAACTGTGCAATGTAATTATACAATCTTGTCGCACTATTTTCAATATATTGGCTGAAAAAAAGAACACCCTCTACGGATGCCCTTCCAATTCTTCCTGATAGGCCTCAAGGAGGCCAAAAAGCTCATCCCTGGTCTGTGCGCCGTTAACCTCCCTCTTTAATGAAACGGCGTTCCTAAAACCCTTAAGATACCAGCCTACGTGCTTTCGCATCTCCTTAATGGCAATCCCCTCGCCCTTTTGCTCTATGCAAAGGTCTGTATGCCTTTTGACCATTGCCAGTATCTCTCGGACATCCGGGCCCCTTACCTTAATCCCTTCGTTAACAAGCTTTAAAGTCGCCGAAAATATCCACGGGTTGCCCCTTGCCCCACGCCCTATCATAACGGCGTCACAACCGGTTTTTTGCAGCATTGCCGACGCGTCTTCCGGGGCAAATATATCCCCGTTGCCAATCACCGGTATACTAAGGCCCTTCTTGATGTGCCCTATTATGTCCCAGTCGGCGGTCCCGCTGTAGAATTGCTCCCGCGTTCTGCCGTGTACCGCAACGGCAGCGGCACCGTTTTCCTGGGCTATTCTCGAAATAAGCGGCGCATTCACGGTGTTTTGGTCCCAACCCTTACGAATTTTCACGGTAAGGGGCACCCGGATGGCAGTGGATACCCTTTTTACTATCTCTCCTACCAGTTCCGGCTTTCGCATAAGGGCACATCCGTCTCCGTTTTTCACAATCTTTGGAGTGGGACAGCCCATATTAATGTCTATAATATCCGCACCGTTTTCGCAGAGCCATGACGCCACTTCAGCCATCAGCCCGGGGTCAGAGCCGAATATTTGTACCGCAACCGGCCCATCCTCCGGCTGAGTATACAAAAGGTTTTCGGTCCTTTTGTTTAAATAATGCAACCCCTTGGCACTTATCATTTCTGTATAGGTCAAGCCGCAGCCCTGCTGCCTGCACAGTACGCGAAAGGGCCTGTCGGTTATGCCTGCCATGGGGGCAAGAAAGACGTTGTTGTCAAGTTTAATACTGCCAATCCACAAAGGTTCAACCCTCCCGCCCGGTCTGTTTCATATTCATCTGGTATATAATGTACAGCCCGTCAAGGGTAAGCAAACCATCCACCACGTCTATAAACCGGGACTGACTGGCAATAAGCCTTGCCAGTCCGCCGGTGGCTATAACCTTTGCATGGTCCCAGCCCAGTTCTTTTTTGAAGCCATTTACAATATGCTCAACAAGGCCAACAAATCCGTATACAATACCCGACTGCATACTGCTTACGGTGTTCTTACAGACATACCGTCCGGGCACCATCAGCTCCACCCTGGGCAGCTTTGCGGCCCTCTGAAACAGTGCATCGCTGGATATTATAATTCCCGGCGCAATGGAACCACCGAGGTATTCCCCCTTTTCACTCACCGCGCAAAATGTGGTGGCGGTACCAAAATCCACAAGTATTACCGGCCCTCCATACTTGTGGAGGGCTGCCGCCGCGTTAACTATCCTGTCAGCACCAACTTCCTTTGGATTATCGTACTTTATGTCTATCCCGGTCTTTACTCCGGGACCCACCACAAGGGGGCTTATGCCGCTGTATTTGTTTATTGCCCGCCCGAGGGAATGCATTATGGGAGGCACCACTGATGACATTATTACTGCTTGCAGCCCCCGCATATTAAGCCCCTCGTAAGCAAACAACTGGCCTATCAGCATGCCATATTCATCCGACGACTTGTTCCTATCGGTTGAAATCCGCCAGTTGGTTATCAGCTTCCCCTTGTCAAAAACACCCAATACAATATTGGTATTTCCCGCATCCAAAACCAGTATCATATAATCACCCGCCACTCGTAATAATTCTACTTGTCGGTTCTATATATAACGTGATAAAGACTTTATACAGCTGTCATCCTGAGCGACCTTTTTGTCATCCTGAGCGATAGCGAAGGACCTTGCGATAGCTAAATCTATCTCCAAGTAAGATTCTTCGGCCTTCGCTTTCAGCATTTACAGATACCCTTTGGTGCCTCTGACCGAAACATCCCCAGAAATGACCTCAATCCTTCCGTCAGAGGTTTCCACCAGCAGGACCCCTTCATCAGTTATTTGTACAGCCTTACCCCGGAGAGTTCTATCCACCTGTGAAACCAGTACTTCGCGGCCCAGAAGCACCGAAAATCTGCGGCAGTCCTCCACCGCCGAACGGAAACCATGCTGTAGAAATATTTGATAGCCCTGCTCGATTTTTTGCAGCAGTACTGCCAAAAGGTTCTTCCTGGACACAGGAAGACCGCATTCACTGCTCAAAAAGGTAATCTTATCCTTAAGTTCATCGGGTACTTCTGCCTTATTCGCATTAACGTTAAGCCCTATGCTTAATATAATATGGTTTATTATATCAGTTTCGGCATTCATCTCGGTAAGTATCCCGCATACCTTTTTACCCTTTATTATAATATCGTTAGGCCATTTAATACCCGCAGGAAGGGAGGTAACCTCCCCAATGGCCTTTACCACCGCAACCGCCGCCACCTGGGTAAGTTGGTAGGCCCTGTCGGGGCGAAGCTTAGGTTTTAGAATAATAGAGGCCCAAATACCGCCACCGCGGGGGGAATACCAACTCCTGCCCAGCCTGCCCCTTCCCTCCGTCTGCTCCTCCGCTACCACAACGGTGCCCTCCTGCCGCTTTTGGGCAATTTCCTTTGCCAGGATACTGGTGGAAGCCAGCCCTTCCCTGTGGATAATATTCCGCCCTAACATGGAAGTCTTTAGCAGCGGATATACCTCCTCGGGGGTTAATACATCCGGGGAGGCCAAAAGCCTGTATCCCCTGTTGGAAACCGCCTCTATTTCATAACCCTGTTTTTTTAGGACGTTTATATATTTCCATACCGCCGTCCGGCTTATTCCCAGCCTTTCGCTTAAAGATTGGCCGGAAATATGCCCCTCCTTGTTTTCAATGAGTTCTCTGAGTATCCTTTCCTTCAAAGGACAAACCTCCCTCCTTCAATTATAACAGATAATCGGTATTTTTAGATAAAAAATAGGTGGCACGAAGGCCACCTGTTAGTTTTTTATCTATCCGAATATCGAAAGCATAACTCCCGCAGCAACGGCGGAGCCTATTACGCCGGCCACGTTGGGGCCCATTGCGTGCATTAGCAGGAAGTTGGACGGGTTTTCCTTCTGACCCACCACCTGTGATACACGGGCAGCCATAGGTACCGCAGATACGCCGGCGGAGCCAATAAGAGGGTTAACCTTTCCACCGGATAATTTGTACATTATCTTGCCAAAGAGTATTCCACCCGCTGTACCTACGCCGAAGGCTATAACACCCAGCACTATAATCTGAATGGTCTGAATCTGCAGGAACTTCTCGGCGGTGGCCGAGGCGCCCACGCTTACACCCAGGAATATGGTTACTATGTTTATGAGCTCATTGGCCGCGGTCTTAGACAGCCTATCAACCACGCCGGATTCCTTGAACAGGTTACCCAGCATAAGCATTCCCACCAATGCCGCCGCAGAGGGCAGTACTAAGGATACCGCTATGGTCACTATTATTGGGAACAGTACCTTTTCTGTCTTAGAAACAGGCCGCAGCTGGTCCATTTTGACCACACGTTCCTTCTTGGTGGTCAGAGCCTTCATTATTGGAGGCTGTATAATAGGTACAAGGGCCATATAGGAGTATGCCGCCACCGCGATGGGGCCCAGCAGATGGGGTGCCAGCTTCGATGTAAGGTATATGGCCGTCGGGCCGTCGGCACCACCTATTATACCTATGGAACCGGCTTCGGGACCGGTAAATCCAAGAAGTATGGCACCCAGAAATGTAGTGAATATGCCAAGCTGTGCCGCAGCACCCAAAAGAAGGCTCTTGGGGTTTGCTATTAAAGGACCGAAATCGGTCATAGCGCCTATGCCCATGAATATTATGGGCGGGAATATACCAAGACGGTTGCCCTGGTAAAAATACTGCAAAAGTCCACCGGGCGATAATTCCGACTGCTCGCTTATTACCATTATTTGTTTCCCGGCTTCCTGTATCAGTTCTATAGGCTGACGGGTTACCTGATCAGCCATAAGGTTTGCCAGGGGCAGGTTTGACAGCAGCATACCAAAAGCTATCGGCACAAGTAAAAGCGGTTCATATTTCTTTACTATGGCCAGATACAACAATATGCAGGAAATGCCCAGCATTATAAGGTGTGGTATGTCCAGGCCGACAAAACCCGTATCCTGTACAAATTTTGCTATTATATCCAACATAGGAGTGACTCCTTTCTTAAGGTTGTTCTACTTAAGGGATACAAGTACGTCTCCTGCATTAACCGATGCGCCTTTGCCAACGTTAACCGAAGCCACCGTGCCATCGGCGGGTGCAAATATTTCGTTTTCCATCTTCATTGCTTCCAGTACCACCAATACCTGGCCGTTTGTTACGCTGTCGCCTTCCTTAACCTTTACATCAAGAACGGTGCCCGGCATGGGTGCTGTTACAGTATTACCTCCTGCCGGTGCCGGTACAGCAGGTTTGGCCGCCGGGGCCGGAGTCGCCGGAGCTGGGGCCGCCGCTGGTGCTGGGGCCGGGGCAGCTGCTGGCTTTGGAGCCGGAGCCGCAGCGCTTCCATCCTTTGCTTCTTCCACTTCCACTTGGTAGGTGTTGCCGTTTACAGTTATATTAAACTTTTTCATTCAAGGGTTCCTCCTTAATAATGTTGTAATTGAGTATTAGGACGGTCCTTTAAGGGATGTCCTGCCTGTGTTGGTTTAATACCTGTTTATGCTTCTGCTTGTCATAAGGTCCGAACGGCCGCTTAGACTCCATATTGGAGCGGTCTCAGGCATGCGGACAATACTTCGTATCACAAGGTCGGAGGGTTTAACACCCAGATTGGCAGCTACCGCCGCAGCTATCACCGCCACAAGCTCAAGGTCCGAACCGGCATCAGGCACTGCTGCAGCCGCCGGCTGCGAAACCTCCGCTGGTGCGAGCTTTGACGGTGCCGTATCCTTTGCCGGAGCGACGTCCTTTGCCTGAATTTTGTATACCACCTTTTCCATCACCTTTATTATTGCCATCAATAATACCAATACTATGAATACGATCAACATGCCCAACACGGTTATCTGCAAGCCTTCAACTATTTCTATAGTTTCTCCAAACAATTATATCACCTCTTTTTAAACAGGTATATTGCCGTGCTTTTTGGCGGGTCTTGTTTCCCTTTTGCCCTGCAGCATGTCAAAGGCACTTATTATCCTCTGCCTGGTGGTAGAGGGTACTATCACGTCGTCGACAAAACCGCGGCTTGCCGCCACATAGGGGTTGGCGAACCTGTCCTTGTATTCGTCAATCTTTGCCTGACGTGTACCCGCCGGGTCGTCAGACCTTTCAATGTCTTTTCTGAATATTATATTTGCCGCCCCCTCGGGGCCCATTACGGCTATTTCGGCACTGGGCCATGCCAGTACCACATCTGCACCAAGGTCTTTACTACACATCGCCAGGTATGCACCGCCATATGCCTTCCTTGTTACAAGGGTTACCTTGGGTACCGTAGCTTCTGAGTACGCATACAGCATTTTAGCACCATGGCGTATTATACCGCCGTATTCCTGGTTTGTACCGGGCAAAAATCCGGGCACGTCCACCAGGTTTAGAACGGGAATATTGAATGCATCGCAGGTCCTTATGAACCTACCCGCCTTATCGGAGGCGTTTATATCGAGGCAGCCAGCCAGTACCTTGGGCTGGTTGGCTATTATGCCTACGCTCCTGCCGCCCAGCCTTACAAAACCGGTTATCATGTTCAGTGCATAGTAGGCCTGTACCTCAAAAAATTCACCGTTATCCGCTATAAGCCTTATTACTCCCTTCATGTCATAGGGCTTGTTCGGGTTTTCCGGAACTATTTCGTCTAGGGCTTCCTCAATCCGGTTTATATCGTCCGCCGTATCAAATACCGGTGCCGATTCCATGTTGTTGGAGGGTAAAAAGCTCAGCAGGGTTTTAATATCCTCGATACACTGCTTTTCATCCGGGCTCATAAAGTGGGCCACACCGCTTATGGTGTTGTGGGTCCTGGCACCGCCTAAGTCCTCGGAGGATACTTCCTCACCGGTCACCGTCTTTATTACCTGGGGTCCGGTTATAAACATCTGGCTGGTTTTGTCCACCATAAACACAAAATCGGTTATCGCCGGCGAGTATACCGCCCCGCCAGCACTGGGGCCCATTATTACCGAAATCTGCGGTATTACACCGGAGGCTATGGTATTGCGATAGAAGATCTGGCCGTATCCGGACAGCGCGTCCACGCCTTCCTGTATCCTTGCTCCGCCGGAATCGTTTATGCCTACCACCGGCACTCCTACCTTCATCGCCATATCCAGCACCTTGCATATCTTCTTGGCGTGCATTTCCCCTAGGGAACCGCCTAAAACCGTAAAGTCCTGGGCAAAAACGTATACCAGCCTGCCGTTCACCGTGCCGTAACCGGTTACTACACCCTCGGCGGCAGCTTGCGTGTTTTCCATGCCCAACTGGCTGCACCGGTGCTCTACGAAGGCGTCCATCTCAACAAAGCTGCCCTCGTCCATCAAAAGGTTTATCCTTTCCCTGGCGGTTAGCTTGCCTTTTTCGTGCTGCTTTCCTATCCTCTTTTGGCCACCGCCCTCCATAATTTTTTCTTTTCTGTCCTGAAGGTCCTGTAACTTATTACCTATCATTATAATACCTCCATGAATATTAGATTTACTTCCTTTCACACAGTTCGACAAGTACCCCGTGGGTACTCTTCGGGTGTAAGAACGCGATCTGTGCTCCCCCGGCGCCGTACCTTGGCTGCTCGTCTATTAACCTAATCCCCTTCTGACGCATTTCTTCCAGAGCATCCTTAATGCTTTCAACCCTGAAAGCTATATGCTGTATACCTTCCCCCTTCTTTTCTATAAACTTAGCTATAGGCCCGTCCAGCTGGGTGGACTCCAGTAGTTCAATCTCTGTATCCCCAATGGGCAGAAAAGCAACTTTCACCCTTTGGTCCTCCACCACTTCAACCCCTTCAAGCTTTAGGCCTAAAACCTCCTTATAGAACTTTAAGGTTTCATCCAGGTTGCTGACAGCTATTCCTATATGGTCTACCTTGGTTACCATTTTTGCACCTCCTTATTGTGAGGTGAGAGGTGAGAGGCTGGAGGTGAGATTTAGTACTGCTCCGAAACATTGCTGAAACTCACACTTCCCTCATCACACTTCCCACTTCTCAGATATTTGGTCCCCGATTGACCCATGTTTTTCAAAAAACAACTATGTTAGTCGCTTATTTCTTTATTTTTCTTAAAATCTCCTCGGCGGCGGTATAAATATCCATATCCTTTGACGCTATACTTTCCACCAGCCGGTCCACTGAAAACCTTTCGCCGGATTCCTCCAGAATGAACTCCACCACCCTGTCCCTTATAAGGCTTACCAATTCTTGTTTAGTATTCCTTAGCCTTCTGCTGACCAACTCCCCGGAACTCTCCAGATAATACCTGTGGTTTTGAATCCTTTCCAAAAGGTCATCTATACCGGAATTGTCCACAGCCACAACCTTGCTTATAGGGGGGCGCCATTCCCTATTTTCGTTTAAATCCAGCATCATTTCGATCTCAATCTTGGTCCTGTCGGCACCGTCCAGGTCCGCCTTATTAATTGCGAAGACGTCCCCTATTTCCATTATGCCTGCCTTAATGGCCTGTATATCGTCCCCAAGGCCCGGCATCAAAACCATCACCACCGAATCGGCGGTCTTTACAATGTCCACTTCGGACTGTCCAACCCCAACCGTTTCGATGAATATATAATCCTTGCCGAAAATGTCCAGAAGTCTCACTGCGGTCTGGGTAGCCCGGGATAGTCCCCCGAGATGGCCCCTCGTTCCCATGCTTCTTATGAAAACTCCTTGATCGGTAAACAGGTCCTGCATCCTTATCCTGTCCCCGAGTATTGCCCCTCCGGTGAAGGGGCTTGTGGGGTCCACCGCTATTATCCCTACGGTTTTACCCCTGGCCCTCAGGGCCTTGGTCAGTTTATCGGTAAGGGTGCTTTTACCTGCTCCAGGCGGTCCTGTAATGCCTATGACATACGCACCGCCCGTTTTGTCGTAAAGTTCCTTTATCACCCTTGTGGCTTCCGGGTAGTCGTTTTCAGCATAGGTCATAAGCCTTGCCAGAGCCCTTACATCCCCAGAAACCAATCTTTCTTGTAAACTCATTGTAGCACCACCTAAAGGCATTTGCCGTTATCTTTTTATGTTTTGTTTTATAAATTCGATAGCCTGAGAGGTAGGAGTCCCAGGAGTGAATATTTCGGCCACTCCGGCCTCCTTCAAACCGGGGATATCATCGTCGGGGATTACCCCTCCTCCCACCACCAATATATCATCAGCTTCCCTTTCCTTTAACATATTAACCACTATGGGAAACAGATGGTTGTGGGCCCCGGACAGTATACTCATTGCCACAACTTCAACGTCCTCCTGTATAGCGGTTTCCACTATCTGCTCAGGGGTTTGTCTCAAACCCGTATATATAACTTCCATCCCGGCATCCCTGAAGGCCCTAGCTATAACCTTAGCACCCCTGTCGTGGCCGTCAAGTCCCGGCTTGGCTACCAAAACCCTGATGGGTTTATCCATCTAAAATCAACCTCCTTGAATAATGTATAGAGCAGCTCTATAATACAATAGACTGTTTATATTCTCCGAATACTTCCCTTAAAACTCCGCATACCTCGCCTAAGGTAGCGTATTCCCTAACAGCACTCACTATAAAAGGCATCTGGTTTTCATCGCCTTCGGCGGCTTTTTTAAGTCCTTCAAGGGCTTCTTTTACTTTGGTGTTATCCCTAGACCGCTTTAATTCCTCAAGCTTGGCTTTTTGCATTTCGCCAACGCGGGGGTCCACCTTAAGCAGCCCTTTTGGAGTCTCCTCTTTAACCTGGAATTTGTTAACCCCGACAACCACCCTTTCACCGGATTCAACCTCCATCTGGTACCTGTAGGCACTGTCCTGGATTTCCTTTTGTACAAAGCCTTTATCAATGGCACTGGGTGCTCCTCCCAGTTCGTCAATCTTGGCTATATATTCGGAAGCTTCCTTCTCAATCCTGTCGGTCATAGCTTCCACATAATAGGATCCCGCAAGGGGGTCCACCGTCTCTGCAACTCCGCTTTCGAAGCCCACTATCTGCTGTGTCCTTAAGGCAATCCTGACAGATTCCTCGCTAGGCAGCGCAAGGGCTTCGTCCCTGGAATTGGTATGCAATGACTGGGTGCCTCCGAGAACGGCAGCCAGCGTCTGAATAGCCACTCGTACAATGTTGTTATCCGGCTGCTGGGCAGTCAGGGTTGAACCTCCTGTCTGTGTATGGAACCTCAACATCATGGATTTTGGTTTCTTTGCATTAAATCTCTCTTTCATTATCCTGGACCACAGCCTTCGGGCAGCCCTGAACTTTGCCACTTCTTCCAGAAGATCGTTATGGGAATTAAAAAAGAAGGAAAGCCTCGGCGCAAACTCATCCACTTCAAGTCCGGCATTTATCGCAGCCTGGACATAGGCAATACCGTCGGCCAGAGTGAACGCCACCTCCTGGGATGCCGTTGAACCTGCTTCCCTGATGTGGTAACCGCTGATGCTTATAGTATTCCACTTAGGCACATGCTTCGCACAATACTCGAATATATCCGTTATAAGTCTCATGGAAGGCTGGGTTGGGAAAATATAAGTACCTCTGGCTATGTACTCCTTAAGTATGTCATTCTGTATGGTACCGTTGAGTTTATCAGAAGGAACGCCCTGCTTTTCGGCTACCGCAATATACATTGCCAGTAGCACCGCAGCGGGGGCGTTTATGGTCATAGAAGTGCTAACCTTATCAAGGGGTATTCCGTCAAACAAAATCTCCATGTCCTTAAGCGAATCTATTGCCACCCCAACCTTGCCTACCTCTCCTTCGGACAATGGGTGGTCGGAATCGTATCCTATCTGAGTGGGCAGGTCAAAGGCTACGCTTAGTCCCGTCTGCCCCTGTTCGAGCAAGTACTTATACCTTTTATTGGATTCCTCCGCAGTAGCAAATCCTGCGTACTGCCTCATGGTCCACAGTCTGCCCCTATACATGGTGGGCTGCACGCCCCTTGTATAGGGATACTCCCCAGGAAAACCCAAATCTTCGAGGTAGTCCAGGTCCTCCAAATCCGTGGGGGTATAGAGCCTTTGTACATCCGAATTCGAGCCCGTCACAAAATTCTCTTTGCGTTCGGGCCTTTTGGAAAGAAGTTTCTTTAATCTTTGTTCTTCCCAATCCCGTTTTGCCTTACTTATTGTGTCCTGATTCTCTTTATCCGCCATAATACTTCCTCCTTTTTTGAACAAATATTGGATTTACCGGTAATCCTCTGTATTGGGGACTATTTTTTAGTATTATTAAAGCAGATGCAATAACTACTTCATTTTTCTTTAATTTTATCGCATTTGACAGGCATTTTGCAAGTTAAACTTCATAAATTAGCAATGTATACAAGAAAACCTGTACAATAGTATACACTTTCTTTTATATTTATAAACAGATCCTTCAGCTTCGTTTTAGAATGACAAGCAAAAAAACGTAGTTTTTCAGCAGTCTCGCGGAATATCGGGCCTATTATTTTTGCTTGGCAGCGGTTCTCTCTATGAACCGTTCCACATCTATTATGTACCTCTCGTGGCTACCCTCTCCTATTTTTTCCTTTTCGTCGTAGGCCTCCACCTTAAATTCAAGTCTTTTGCCATCTATACCTGTTAGCTGCGCCATTGCATACACCTTCATGCCCACCGGAGTAGCCGCCAGATGCCGGACGTCGATGCGGGTCCCGACGGTGACATAGCCCTTAGGAAGGTGCAGATCCACCGCTGAAAGGGCGGCGTTTTCCATAAGGCCTATCATCATTGGGGTGGCAAAAACCTTAACCCCTCCGCTACCAAAACTCATGGCCGTATCCTTTTCCGTTACCACCTTTTCAATCTTGAACTTAAGTCCTCTGTTCAGTTTAAATCCCACCAAATCACCTCCATATGCTGTCGCTAACGATTACCTATTATATCAGATAAGTCGCCAAAAATCCATACTGTGAGGGGCTTAGAGAGCGGCGTATCAGTAGTGAAAGACCAGCACCTGTGATCCGCAAGAACCGTCCCCCTGGTTTGCCTGGTTTGTGTCGGGCGAACCTAAAAAGAAGGCCCATAAAGAGCCTTCCTTACTTGAAAACCTACGCCTGAGAAAATATCTCCACGAACTCCTCACCGGTCAGCTTTTCCCTTTCTAAAAGGGCCACTGCAACCGCGTGGAGTTTATTTATATTGTTTTCCAGCATTTCCTGGGCCTTCTCATAGGCCTTGTCTATCATGCCCTTTACTTCCTTGTCAATCTTCGCAGCCACTTCCTCGCTGTAGTTCTTGCTCCTTGCCATATCCCTACCTATAAACACCTCATCCTGACCCGAACCAAATGTCATGGGTCCTAAGTTTTCACTCATACCGTATTCGGTAACCATCTTGCGCGCCATCCTGGAGGCCTTTTCCAAGTCGTTCTGGGCACCGGTACTTATGTCGTTAATAACAAGTTTTTCCGCTACCCGTCCTCCTAGAAGATGAATAAGATGCTCTTCCATCTCGGACTTGGACATATAGTACTTATCCTCCTGTGGAAGTATCATGGTATACCCGCCAGCTCTTCCCCGAGGTATTATTGAAATCTGATGCACGGGGTCGGAATTGGGCAATAGATGGGCTACCACCGCATGGCCCGCTTCGTGATAAGCCGTGAGCCTTTTATCCTTTTCGCTCATTACCCTGCTCTTTTTCTCCGGACCGGCAATAACCCTTGTTACGCCTTCCTCAATCTCGTCCCTACCGATTTGTTTCTTTCCTCTACGGGCCGAAAGGAGAGCAGCTTCGTTCATCAGGTTTTCCAAATCAGCGGGCGTAAAACCCGGTGTGCCCTTAGCCACGTCTTCGAGGTTCACGCTTTCGCCAAGGGGTTTGCCTCTTGAATGTATCCTTAGAATGGCTTCCCTTTCCTTTATATCCGGTATCCCTACCATCACCTGTCTGTCAAACCGGCCGGGCCTAAGCAGTGCCGGGTCCAGAATATCCGGTCTGTTGGTTGCCGCTATAATAATTATCCCTTCATTTACGCTGAAACCGTCCATCTCAACCAGCAGCTGATTAAGGGTCTGTTCCCTCTCGTCGTGTCCCCCACCAAGTCCGGCACCCCTGTGCCGGCCTACGGCGTCTATTTCGTCAATAAACACTATACAGGGGGAATTCTTTTTGGCCTGTTCGAACAGGTCTCTTACTCTGGAGGCTCCCACCCCCACGAACATTTCAACAAAGTCCGAGCCGGATATGCTGAAAAAAGGAACTCCTGCCTCGCCGGCAACCGCCCTGGCCAGGTAAGTTTTACCCGTTCCCGGCGGACCCACCAGCAGTATTCCCTTGGGTATGCGGGCACCAAGCTCTATAAACTTTCTGGGGTTTTTGAGAAACTCCACTATTTCGGCAAGCTCTTCTTTTTCCTCCTTGGCCCCCGCCACATCGCTGAAGGTAATCTTTTTCTTGTCATCGGTATGCAGTCTGGCTTTGCTTTTTCCAAAGGACATTACTCTGCTGCCCCCGCCCTGGGACTGCTGCATGAAGAAAAACCACAGCACCACAAACAAAAGTATCAGGAAAAATGTGGGGAGTAGCTGAGCCCACCAGGGATTGCCCTGGGGGGGATTATTTTTAACCTGAAGTATCTCTGCTTGAATCTGAGGCATTATAAATTGGTTAAAGGTCTGCACATCGGGTACTGTGGACTGGAATTCGGTACCGTCATCCAACACTCCCGTTACCAAATTTTCCTCAATAACCAGTGACTTAACCCTTTGTTGTTCAAGCATTACTATGAGCTGCGAATACTCCAGTTCATTTATCTCTTTGGTGTTGGCTCCATACATCTGAACTATAGCCACTATTATAATGAAGATCAGTATATAAAAACTGGCTCCACGGAAAAGTCTCGTCAATAATAGCCCTCCCTTCTGCTATATAAAATCATAATAGCTATTTTAACACATAGGCAAAAAAAACTCAAACAGTGTATCACAGGCCGGTTTACCGGCCGTTATACTCTTCGGGCTTTAGCACGCAAATCTCGGGCAAATTCCTGAACCTTTCCGCAAAGTCGAGACCGTAACCCACAACAAACTCGTCTTCTATTTCAAAACCCTTGTAATCAACCTTCACATTTGCCTTTCTCCTGTAGGGCTTGTCAAGGAGGGTACATATCCTTATGCTGCTCGCTCCCCGGGTCCTTAGGTTCTCCTGCAAATAATACAGTGTAAGCCCGCTGTCTATAATATCCTCAACTATAAGTACGTCCATACCCTCTATGCTGTTATCCAGGTCCTTCAATATCCTTACCACCCCGGAGGTCTCGGTGGTGTTGCCGTAACTCGAAACTGCTATAAAATCCAACATAAGCGGAACGTCTATGTTTTTTACAAGGTCGCCCATAAAAACAACCGCTCCCTTCAACACGCCCACAATCACCAGATTCTTCTCCCGGTAATCCTTTGAAATATCCGCCGCCAGTTCCTTTACCTTGTCCTGAATCTGCTCCTTAGTTATCAATACCCTCTCAATACTGTCCCTCATTTTAGTATTCCTCCCCGGTGGATAAGTATAGTAATTCCAGTCTAAGCACCTGCCTGGTATCCTTTGAAATTTTGTACCTTTCATCTATTCTATACCCGGCTACCCAGACAATACCCAATTTGTTTCTAATAATAGGGGTTAAATCTCTTTTACCTTTTGGAATCTTAGCATCAATAAAAAAGTCCTTTACCTTTTTTGTGCCGCCCATTCCAAGGGGAATAAATCTATCCCCTTCTTTTCGCCCCGTGGCATTAAGATTCCCGCCAACCTTTTCAAAATCCAGGAAGGCCCGGCTTCCGTCCGCCGCATCCCTTTCCCCATTATAGGTATCAATACCTATAATGGAGGCATCTATTACGCCTCCAATCTCAGAAATATCGGTCCTTCCCGGGATTGAAAGATTATAGGTCGCCTCTATACTGCTTTTTTCGGGTTCTCCCCGGGCAAGAAAGAACCGTCCGTATTCAACGCCCGCCACAAGACCCCGTGGAAGGTTAAGCCTTTTTCCGGTTTTCCCCGCTTCCAGCAGATTAAATACCTGGCGTATGTGTGTAAGCTCCAGGTTGTCCACATCCCCCAGAAGATGCTCAATCCCTTTTCGCAGCACTCTCCTCCTAAGAGCGGTATGAAGTGCTGAAAGGTCCTTTAGGCAAAATTCAAGCCTGTCGGTACCTATACCCGATACAAGGTCCTGGAACTTTTTCGCGGCCATACCGCTTAAGCAGTCGTCCTCTTCCCTTAATATATTTGCCATATCCAGTATGGCCCGGTCAATATTGTTGTTGTATTTATCCCTCAAATAGGGTAAAAGCTCAAGCCTAATCCTGTTTCTGAAATATACAGGCATAAAGTTGGTTTTGTCGGTTACCGGCCGGAGCCCGTTTTTAGCGCAATATTCTTCTATAAGCGACCGGGGTACCTCCAATAGAGGCCTTATAATGCTACCCCTTACGGGTTTTATCCCGGCAAGGCCCGAAACCCCCGAACCCCTTATAAGTCTCATCAACACCGTTTCCACCTGGTCATCCAGATTATGGGCCACCGCAATCCTATTGAAGCCCTGCTCCCGCATTACCCTGTTGAAAAGGCCATACCTGGCCTTTCTGCCAGCCTGTTCCGGGGAAAGCCCCTCCAAGGCGGCCATCCTTGGCACATCAACAGTTTCAATAACGCAGGGGATGTCTCTTTCCCGGCAGAAGTTCTCCACGTATTTAGCGTCCTCTTCCGCATCGCCGGGACGGAATTTATGGTTTAAGTGAGCACATACAAGCCGCAAATTATAGCGACCTTTAAACCTATAAAGAAGATGAAGCAATGCGGTGGAATCGGGCCCTCCTGAAACCCCCGTCACAATTCCATCTCCATCCTTTATCATACCGTATTCTTTTATTGTTTTATGGAAAATACTCTCTATATTCAACCCTATCCCTTCCCCCGGGTTTAAAGTATCAATATAAGCACCATCACAAAAAAGGCCGCCGATGCAGCAAGGCCTGCGTTTATCAAGGCATCGTTACTGCACCGGTTAAATTCGTCGCCATCGCCGGCGGCGGGGCAAAGTGCTCTTCTAAGGTCACTAACCAGTGCTTCAAGGCTATGATTTTCCTGTTCCAGCCCTTTTATTATAACCTTTTTTAAATTTTTACTCAATCGTGTTTTACCAATCCTTTCCCTTAAGGCCCCAAAATCCCTGCCGACATCCGGTATTCCGCCCAAAAGAAGGTCGACAAGCATCATAAGAAGTGCAAAGGTTTGATAGCCCTCGTCCGCAATCCTTTTGCCCCTGCCCCAGCCTGCTCTGTCATAGACCGGGGTAAACTGGGTCACCGGCTGCCTTTCGCCCACTACACCCCCAAAATCCACAAGATACAGGCTACCGGTTTTTTTATCAAAAACAAGGTTTTCCGGTTTGATGTCACAGTAATATAAACCCCTCCGATTTAGCAGCATGCATATAACGGCTATTACTGCTGCTGTCTCCACCGCCGTCCTTTGCGGAATCCTTCCCGCGCGGCAGAGCATTTTAAGGTTTTCCCCCTCAAGGTATTCCATAACAAAAAAGTACCGGTTCCAGCCTTCTATTGTGCAGTCATCCCTTACGTATACCCTGGGTATATAGTCTATCGACGAAAGGCCGGACAGGGCTTTATACTCCCTTTCCACGCCCGCCATGTCCCCGCCCAGTTTAAGGGCGTACTCCTTCCAGTCCGAAAGGTCCCTCACCAGATATACCTCTGCCGTCCCGCCGCTACCGATTGGCTTTAAAACCCGGTACTCCCCGCCGTACCACCTGCCTTTAATAGAGGTGCCCGGCTTTAACAATATTCTTTCCACAATTTATATTCCCTCCAAAAGAAAATATAAGCTGTTCTCTACAGCTTTATATACAGATATATATGAGGCTTCATGAATACTAATTGCCTTTATGTGCGATAAAAATTTCCTTTCGGCCCAGTATCCGTATTATATCCGGGCTTTATAGTATAAAGGGCCTTTCCTCTTCGGCCTCCGGAGGAGGCCCTTCCACCACCGGCTGCCACCGGCTACCTTCCTCCGTATACAAGGTCAAGTCCTCACCGTCGAAAAGCCGGGATGCCCGGACAATGCCCGCATGGGTGGGTGTAGGTCCTCCAACCTTTATTCTTTTGAGCCTTTTGGTCAGCTCATCAAAATCGTCGGTGAATCCGCTTATTACTCTTCCCTCCCTTCCCCCTCTCCCTGGAAAGGCAACTATCCCCAGGCAGGACCTGCCCTTTCTTGTTTTAAGGGATATCAAGAGGTCCTGCATACTGCCTAACGCCGTCTTAATCCGGCTCTTCATGCTACCACTGCAGTCAATTGCCACAACACATTTGAGGCTTACCTCGTTACCCATCCGCTGAATATATTCAAGTATCCTTGCCCGAGAATCCGGTTCCATATCCTCCAGGGAATAGCCGGTTATATTCCGTAGCTGGCGGCTCACCGCCCTTTCTATGGTCATTTGTACCGACCGCATCGTAACCATCTGTACCGAATAATCCAGCATGGACAGCGGTATTATATCGCATATACCGCCCCCAACCTTTGCTATGCCTTCAAGCTCAATATAGGGCTCCTCCGCCTCGCCGCTACCCATTATACCTATCGCGTTTACTATTATTCCCTTTCTGTGGGCAAGGAAAGCCGCCTTGGCAGGGTTCTCTCCCACATTGGACTTGCCATCGCTTATCACAATTATCTCCTTAAGTTCCATAGGCACCGTTAATTCTCCGCCCACCGCATACACACCCCGCTATAAATTTTTCCATACCTTTGATACCACTACCGTCATATCGTCCCTGGCCTGTCCATCATAGTATTCCAAAGCCCTTTCAAAAATAATACGGGCAATCTCCTGTGGGTTCCGGTTGTTAGTACCCCTTAAAATATCCGCCACCCACTCCTCACTGTCCTCCTCCTCACACGCTTCCGCAATGCCGTCAGTTACCATGACTATAAAATCGTCCTCCACCACCGTCAGCTTTTTAGTATGGTAATCTATTTTGTCCACTATACCCATAGGAAGCGAAGAAGCGGACAGCACCTTCACTTCATCCCCCCGCTTTATATAGGTAGGGGGTGCCCCTATTTTCACCAGCTTTACATCCCCGTTGTACATATCAATAAGTGCTATATCCAGCGTGGAAAAACTGTCCCCCGGAGATTTCAGCATCATAATTGAGTTTATGGTTCTAACGGCCAAGTCATGGCCATAACCTACCTCCAGCAACTGTTCCAACATGTTTATGGTTGTTGAGCTTTCCAGGGAAGCCCGGGCACCGGTACCCATACCGTCCGAAAGAGCGATGAGATATTGGTGGTTCTTAAGCTCCATAAAGGAGTAGTTATCCCCATTAACCTGGCCCTCCTCCTTCGGAGCGCTACAAACCCCGGTGGAGACATTGAACTTCCTCGCCTCTACCAGCTTGAGGGAACAAACCCCGTTCTTAATGCTGCACAGGTAATCCGGTTTGTTAAACCTCCTGCCTGTAACCGCCGAAACCGCGGGGATTACTTTTTTGACGCATTCCCGGCACCCAAAACAGGGTTTTCTATCCAGGTACACCTCCAGCCCCCTACCGGGTTTCTCCACCACGACCGCTCTAAATACTTCTATGCCTTTCTCTGCCAGGGTCTTTGATATATCCCTTTCCAGCTTTGCGTTGAATTTAAGGCGCATATCAATCTCCCCGGCCAGATTTTCCATAACCCCAGCCATACCTTCCAACTGCTGTGACACTAGGTTCCTACAGTCCTCCATCTTAAGCTGCCATTTATAGTTTATCCTGAAAAGGTCAAATAGATAGTTAACCGCCTCAATCAGACATTCCGGCTTTATACACCTCTTCCTAAGCGACGGCGGAATGTCTTTTTCCTCCGCAATCCCCTTTTCCTCGGCAATGCACAGCAGTTGGAACACCGATTGGTATGTGAAATAGATCTCTTTTTCCCAACAGGTCCTGCGGAAACTGCAGTTTAGGCAGGACCTGTTGCATATACCGTCAATCAACTTGTTTAGGCTCCGCCTGCCCAAAAAATCCTCCTTAAAAGATACATCGTTAAAACTGGCGGACAGCTGGGTGAACACGCCGGCAAACTCTTTAAGCCTTATGGATGCAAATTCTCTGGCCTTTATATGATAAGGTACCCTTTCATCGGTTTCCCCATCCCCATCCATCACACAGGCCAACCCCTCCAAAACCCGGCCCGGAATAAGTATAAACAGTAGCGAAGCGGCCAGCAGTTCCTCCATATTGATTAGCGATGCCGCCCCGCCTCCCATGTAAAAATTGAGTATTGAGCTGCCTATTATAAATCCCAGTATGCTACCCGCCCTGCCCAGTTCTTTAAAGGTCCCCGACAGCATCCCTGCAAAGGAGAACACCCCCACCATTGCCGCCGCCCGGGTGGTCATAAGCCCGGAGGTCAGACCCAAAAGCGCCCCCGCCGCGCTGCCTGTCGTAGCCCCGCCGGTATAGGCACCCATCATTATTACCACAGCCATGACCATTATTTTAATGGCAATATGCCATACCCGTAAGGCTCCTATGCCGCTCACCGCCACCGCTATGGCCACCGCCGTGCATATAGCATCTTCTCTGGAAACGTGCCTGCCCTTTCCCAGATCCTTAATAACCGAAAAGGCATAATCGAATATATATACAAGTATACCCCCCGCAAGGGCCTCAAACCCTAATATAATCATATCGAACGGTATCCAGCTTCCCGCCGAATTTAGCCAGAACACCGAAGTGCCAAGCATTGTAAAAAAGGTTATCAGGGATAAGCTGTGCCTTTTGGCCGGTTTTTTTCTAAATAGGATACGCGAAATTATGTATACAAGCCCCATAGTCGTTATATGTTTATAGGACGCCGCCAGCCCGGCGGTGCTTATTAAGCCCAATGCCGCCGACAGAAAAACCGGTATGGGCATGCACCGGTTTAAAAGGGCGGCACTAAAAAATGCTGTTCCGAAGGGCATTGTATTTTCCAGTATAAATGCCCTGGACATAAAAAACCCAATAAGATTGATTGTCACCATTCCCCTTATATATACCGCATCCCTTGATGAGGTATATATCGGAAAAGCCTGACTCTTGTTCATTGGAATACCCCCAACCGCTTATTTTACGGCCCCCGAACGCCGTAGTTGTAGACCAGTTATTAAATTATAGCAAAGCTTGTCCCGTTTTTTTGTCAGCTTTTGGTAGGACTGGCACAAAAATATATGACATATTAGATAGATGTTCCGACAAATGCCTTCATAAAGGTTTAGAAAAGTTACAACAGAAATGCGGTTTTTATACAAAAAATGTAAAAAAAGGAGATACGAATGTATCTCCTTTTTTGGTGGGCACAACTGGGCTCGAACCAGTGACCCCCTGCTTGTAAGGCAGGTGCTCTCCCAACTG
>Ga0172377_10001150_pt1 | contig 26215 bp, 26 predicted proteins | sample Pumphouse3metaG_FD_119749 | JGI IMG/M metagenome (GOLD analysis project Ga0172377, IMG submission 119749) | Leachate microbial communities from a municipal landfill in Southern Ontario, Canada - Pumphouse #3 metaG | ecosystem: Engineered > Solid waste > Landfill > Unclassified | place: Canada... | reverse complement strand
GCGGCATAATCGAACTTCCCGTCGAATAGGCATCGGAAAGTTCGACGAATCGGAACTCATAACTCGACCAGAGAATAATCTCTTCCGCAAGGCGGGAAATATGCATCATCAACGTCGAAATATTGAACAAAATCTCTAAAGCGAAATCACGGTCACTTACCGTATCAAGACAGTTAATACTGACAGAATCAAATCCGAGCGTTTTTGCCGTCATCTCACGATCGATATTGTGCGGTGTTCCGGCAAGTGCCGCACACCCTATCGGTGAGATATTATTACGTGCCGCACTGCTCTCAAAACGTTCGCAATCACGTTTAAACATCGATGCATAGGCTAAGAGATGAAATGCGAAATTGATCGGCTGTGCATGCTGCAGGTGAGTCATCCCCGGCAGAAGCGTCGTTGTATGATCGCGTGCGATATCGACGATCACCCCCATCAACAATTTAATCCGCTCTACGATTTCACGATCTTTTCGCAAAACATAGCGGCGAAAATCGAGTGCTACCTGATCGTTACGGCTGCGCGCCGTATGCAGTTTTTTACCTGCATCGCCGATGATGGCGGTCAGCCGTTTTTCAATCGCCATATGAAGATCTTCATCGCCGATTTTCCATTCGAAGACTCCGGATTCGATTTCTTCCAAAACCTGTTTCATCCCCGCTTCGATAGAGGAGAGCTCTTCATGTGTCAAAATACCTTGGTGCGCCAACATCTGTGCATGGGCGATAGAGCCTTCAATATCTTCTCTGTACAACTTTTGGTCAAACTGTATAGAGGCATTGAATTGTTCCAAAAGGGTTGACGTATCCTGTGCGAATCGTCCGGACCACATCTTTTCCATGATATCTCCGATTAAAAAAAGTAGGGTATTTTAGCAAAGTTTGTTTAGAAGAAGCCATTACCCGAAAAGGTAACAGAGAAGATAAAATCAGTTACAGGCTGGAACGTTTCCGCTGTCTCCCGCATATTCGACCAAGAAATCTTCCAGATGCCGTGCATCTTTAGCAAATTTACGATCGGTAAAATAAGCCCATGAAGCTTCGGCTTTTTTGGACGAAGTATGTATCTCGGCCAATTTTTCACCTTTATTCGCCATCAGTTTTTCCCAGATACGCTGTTTTTTGGAAGCTGCCATCTCTTGTCCGCCGCCGTGACATCCTTTGCACGATTCGATGTACACCTTTTGGCCTTTATAGGTAGCGGCATTCAAAATCGTCGAAGCGGCTAAAAGGGTTATTGCTACTGTAGCATTTAACTTGCGCATTGGAATTATTCTTCCCTATTCTATAGTATCTTAATTAATAAATCTTACATTACTAATTCTAATAAATTGCTTAAGCTTATAGCCCTAAAAAAAGGGAAATAAAGCGTCAAAGTTGATATTTATTTTCTAATTTAATATCCAAATCCCATAATGAAAGTTGCTTTAAACGTTCTACGACGGAAGGGGTACATTCGACATCTCCCGGCCATTCGCGCGTAAATCCGTCCAAAACCGTTTTAAGAGTACCGTCTATTGCGACAATCGTCTCCGAGCGGTACAAATCGCGTTGCGCATCGATATTATTCACGACTCGCCATATCAACATATACGGATTGTGAATGTCATTTTTCTTTTCGTCGACGAATACGACGATCCGCACAAGTGATTTGAGCTCTTCCAATACGGACATACACTCTTTTAAAGGACGGATTTTGTTTACGCTGACCACCGTAATCGGATTAGCGGTATGTCGCATGTATTGGGTCAATCCCCGTACTTCCGGAATTAAAGCCCTCATTTTTTCCAACAATTCCGAACTCTCGATCGATACAGGCGCGCTCGGAGAATACGAAGCGGTAAAGTCAATCCCCAATTTCCCTCCGATCAATGATTCAGGACTCGAGTGGTCTAACGCATCGGTAATCCCTTCGGAAATAAAAAGACATTTAGGGATAAAACGGTTTAGTGCATAAGTGATCAAGGCTTCATAATTGGTCAGTTTCGGAGCATCTTCTCCGAAGAACAAAGCATGTTTGACGAAGCTCATTTGCCCGGAACCCCAGAAGATATGCATAAACTGTTTCGCGTGCCCTTTATACAGCGGTTTCATTTTCGCCATAATCAAGTTATGAAACACGCCGTTCTCCGGCATATGATAATCGATCAAATCGCTTGCATTGGTTTTAAGAAGCGGCAGAAAAATCCGTTCGGTTGCCCACCCCATGTATTTGTCTTCCAACGGCGGTTTTCCGACTACCGTAGCTAAATAATAGGGATTTTTGCGATGGGTAATCGCACTGACTTCCAATGCCGGATAGTATTCTTTAAGTGTGTAATACCCGGTATGATCCCCGAACGGACCTTCCAGTAGCATTTTTTCAGGGTCGACCCATCCTTCGATAACGTAATCGACATCTTCGGGAATAAACAAAGGGGTCGTGATTGATTGTACCAGTTTCGGAGACTCTTTTTTTATCAAACCGTACAGTAACAGTTCATTAACGCCGTACGGCAGAGGAGCCGTCGCACACCATGTATAGAGCGGATCGCCGCCGATCGCGATCGAGACCGGCATTTTTTTGCCGGCACGTTGGTATTGATCGAAAAAATGAGACGAATCTTTATGAATCTGCCAATGCATCCCTAAATGGTTTTTATCATATACCTGCAAACGGTACATCCCGAGATTCACGAGATTTCCGTCCAGGCTTTGGGTATAAACCTGCCCCATCGTTATAAACGGTCCGCCGTCTTCTTCCCAAGTCGTTAAAATAGGAAGATCGTATAAATTAACACTTTCTCCTTGAATAACCGTATCCTGACAGCTCCCTTTCGTTTTCAGCTTTTTAGGAAAAATATCCTTCATGGCGAAGAGATCGCCGAGCATTCCGATTTTTTCTTTAAACCCTTGAGGCGGCTTCATATGGAGCAGTTTTTCGATCTCTTCCGCTACCCCTTCGACCTCGCGTCCGAACAAAAGTTCTGTGCGGCGAAACGAGCCGAACAGATTCATGACGACGGGCATATCGAATTTTTTACCGCTTTTATGATCTACAGGGTGAGTAAACAGGAGCGCTTTTCCGCCGTTAGGCTTTTTGACCTCGGCATACGCCAGATGGGGAATTTCCAAATAAATATCCAAAGGAGTTTCGATGATACGCAACTCCCCTTTTTCATTCAATAAATCGATTGTTTTATCAAGTGTCACGGATTATGCCTCGTTTGCCATGGTTTCGGCACGCTGTAAAAGTTCCATAGCACCTTTCGCGATCAGGGTTTTCGCCATCGTCTCGCCGACACCGGAAATTTGTTCTTTCGAAACGACGATCATATCCCCCATCTCTTCCGAAGCATCCGGCATCCCCAGAATCGATCGGACAATGACTTCGCCGTTTTCCTGCACCCGTGCACTGACACCGATCGGGACTTGACATCCCCCTTGCAACGTATCGACAAATCCTCTTTCAATCGTCGTTTCGATACGGCTGTCGGCATCTTCCAAATAACGGGCGATTTCCAAAATCCACTCTTCTTGCGTCGTCTCGATCCCCAGTGCTCCCTGCCCCATTGCCGGAAGCATCTCATCCAGTGAAATCGGGTAGAAATATTTAACCGCACCGTTTAGTTCGAGACGGTTGATCCCGGCAGCTGCAAGAATGATCGCGTCGAATTCACCCTCTTTGAGCTTGCGGATGCGAGTGTCGACGTTTCCGCGGAGGTCTTTGATAACCAAATCGGGACGCTGTTTAACCAACTGCATACGACGGCGAAGCGATGATGTACCGACAACCGCCCCTTGCGGAAGGGAGCGGATATCGGGATAGTTTTCGCTCAGCATCGCATCGCGGACGTCTTCGCGTTTGGTGATCGCCGAAAGTACGAGACCTTCGGGCATGACTGTCGGAACGTCTTTTAGCGAATGAACCGCCATCTGTGCCTCGCCGCGAAGCATTGACTCTTCGATCTCCTTTAGAAACAACCCTTTTCCTCCGATTTTCGCAAGCGGAGCATCCAAAATTTTATCACCTGAAGTGATGATGATTTTAAGCTCCACTTCCACGTCCGTAAAATGCGATTCGATAACCGATTTGATATGACGGGATTGCCAAAGGGCGAGTTTGCTTCCGCGAGTAGCGATGGTGAGTTTTTTCATGTATTACTTAACCTTAATCTCTTTGTATTTATTTTTAGACGAATCTTTTTGGCCGTTGAAAAAGACGGTCGGCGTTCCGGCGACCATCATCGACCGTGCCGCATTTTGATCCGATTCGAATTGTTTGACGACTGAAGAACGGCGGATATCGGCAACGGTTACTTTAGTCCCGAACGCTTTGTTAAAGACGTCAAGAATCTTTTGATCGTTGGTTTCATTGGCATTGATATCGAGTTTATAAAGTCCCAATACGGCATTATCCGTACCGTTTTGTTCTGCGGCAATCGCTGCTTTGGTCAACGTCACCGATGCAGGGTGAAGCCCGGCCAACGGGAAATGATAATAATAGACGGCGAACGATTTCGGATATTTCGCCATATAGGCCAAAGCTTCCGGTACATACCGACGGCAAAAAGGGCACAACGGATCGGAGAAGATCGCGATTTTATTCTCGGCATTGGCATCGCCGCTGATTAAATTGGCTTTGGTATAAAAAGTATTGCTAAAATCGGGAGCGATGGTATCGTTGTAGCGCTCACCGCTTTTGAGATTGATGAGTTCTGGAGCAATGACGTTTCCGCTCACGAAATAGGTGCCGTTTTGATTGATATGACGTGTATCTTTGCCTTGTTTGACATCGGCTTCGATATTGACGAAATAAGCTTGCCAGCCGCTCATGTTCGGAACGTTTTTCTTGCCGTTCACATCAATCTGCAAATTGCTGATATTGGGATTATTTCCGATCCCTTTTTTTAAAAAAGCGACGACTTCGGCGTCGGTTGCCGCGAAGAGGCTAACGGAGAGAAGGAGTGTCGCGGATAATTTCGGCATCAATGACATTGTCATCCTTTGGTTGAGTTGGTGGTTGATATTTTCGCGTAAAACGGTTAATAATCAGCGAACTAAAAAGGGAGAACTGCAAAACGATCCCGATCAGATCGCTGAGAAAGCCGGGAACGATCAGCAAAATCGCACCGAAGAGTCCCATCATATTTCGCTGAGAGAACCCCTCCATATCGATCTGGCGCATTCGAAGGGCATAGATGTTTTCCGCAAGAGTATGACGAAAATTCATAAGGATAAAAATTCCGAGAAACGCACTGAATACGATCTCTAAAAAAGTAGCCAAGCCTCCGATGCGCGATGCGATCTCGACGGTCAGACTCACCTCTAAAAAAAGGTAGATCAGAAAATAGATCATTTCACCAATTCTCGTATCTTAGCGATGACTTCCGTCGCACCGACCGTGATGATCTCCCGTGTGGCACGGATCATAATCTGAACCGAACCGTTGTCGAGCTCTTTTCCTACAATGACCGTGTAAGGAAATCCGATCAATTCGGCATCGGACATTTTAAATCCGAAACGCTCTTTTCGGTCATCCAAAATCGCTTCGATTCCCTCTTTTTGCAACTGCACATAAAGATTCTCACCGTATTGCATATGCGATTCTTCTTTGATGTTCGAGACCATTACGTTGACCAGATACGGAGCCGTAGCTGGAGTCCAGATGCACCCTTTTTCATCGTGGTGCTGCTCGATGACTGCAGCGACCAGACGGCTTACACCCATTCCGTACGTCCCCATGATAAACGGTTGAGAACGGCCGTTTTCATCCAAATATTCGGCTTTAAGCGGAGCGGAGTAGACCGTACCCAGTTTAAAGATATGCCCTACTTCAATCCCTTTGGTATGGAGGATTTTACCGCCGCAGTGAGGACACCCGTCCCCTTCTTGCACCGTCACCAAATCCGCAAACGACGCTTCGTTCATAACGCTCAGATCAACCCCTACGAAATGGTAATCGACTTCATTCGCACCGCAGATCATCGATATCGCACCACGGGTATCGTTATCCATCACGAAACGGATTTTATCCTGATCGAGCGGCCCGATAAATCCCGGAACCAAACCGATTTCACTCAATTCCGCTTCGGTAATATCGACCAGATCGATCGCCCCGACACTGTTACGGGCTTTAACCTCCTGCAACTCGTCGCAACCGCGAATAAAGAAACAAACCGGTTCGCTCCCTTCGGTATAGACGGCACGCATCACAACCGCTTTAAGAGTATAGTAAGGATCTACATGGAAAAACCCGCTCAGATCATCGATCGATTTGACGTTAGGCGTTTTAAAACGGGCAAAATCGGCACTTGGCGCTTCCGGGATCGTCGCACGCGGTGCACGTCGTGCCGCTTCGACGTTGGCACCGTATTCGCAGCTGTCACAAACTGCCAGAGTATCTTCCCCGCTTTGCGCCAATACCATCAGCTCTTTCGATCCCGTACCGCCTATCGCGCCGCTATCGGCCTCTACGATACGAAAATTAAGCCCCAAACGCTCCAGAACACGTTTATATGCCGCTTCCATCGCATCGAATTCACGATCCAAATCTTCAGTCGAAGCGTGAAAACTGTAACCGTCTTTCATTACAAATTCGCGCGCACGCATCAAACCGAATCGAGGGCGCGCTTCGTCACGGAATTTGGTTTTGATCTGATAGACGTTCAACGGAAGCTGTTTATAACTCGTTACGCGGTTGCGGACGATACTTACCATCATCTCTTCATGGGTAGGGCCGAGGACGAAAAGGTTCTCTTTACGGTCACGAAAACGGAGAAGTTCTTTCCCGAATTTTTCAATCCGCCCGCTCTCTTCCCACAACTCCGCCGGAGTAACGAAGCTGAGATCCACTTCCAATGCTCCGCACGCCGCCATCTCTTCGTTGATAATGGCTTCGATTTTTCGCAAGACGCGTTTGCCCAGCGGTAAAAAATTATACAGACCGCTCGCCACCTGCATGACGAACCCGGCACGGGAAAGATAAATGTGGCTCGGCAGCTGAGCGTCTTTAGGAGATTCTTTTGTCGTTGGGATATAGGCTTTGGTAAAACGCATTATTTTCCTTTAGGGTAATAGGTACAGGCATTTTGGGAGAGATCGGAACCCTCTTCCTGATTCATTAAAAAACTCATCGATTCGATCAGCGTATCGATCCGCATCGGATCGGACCCGTCACGCATCCGTTCGGCAAACGGATGCAAGAACCGTTTTAATGCCTGCTCCGTCGCTTTGCGTACCGCATATTCGTATTCTTTGGGAATGTATCCGTGATCCATGACCCGAGTCGCCTCTTCGTATGCCGCCTGATACGCCTGCACATACATGCTTTTGATCAGCGGTTCGACCGAGAGGCTTTTAAGCCATTCGAAAAATCCTAGAACATGGCGACGGACAATGACATACGAAAGTTTCGCTTCATCTTCGCGTAAAGCGATATTTTCGCTGACAATCTCTTTGAGATCATCGACCTGAAAAAGCCGTATATCCCATATTTCATGATTACACTCGATATCGCGCGGAACCGCCATATCGAACCAATAGCGGGTAAATTCGCACGGGCGTAGCATCTCTTCGGTAATAATCGGATGAAGCGATCCGGTAGAGGTAAAGAGCATTTCGTATTCGTTGATCGCATAATCGAGTTCTTCAAACGACCGTACCCGTGCGCCGCACTCTTTGGCGATTGCTTCGGCTTTTTCAAACGTCCGGTTCATGATCGTCACATCGACACCCTGGGCACTCAAATGTTTACAGGTAATGACCGACATCTCTCCCGAACCGATGACCAATGCTTTTTTACCGCTAACTTCACCGATACTCTCTTTGACTTTGGCAACGGCAACGCTGGCGACGGATACCGGTTTGGAAGAGATATTGGTCGCATTACGCACTTCAGCGGCACATTTGAGTGCGTACGCCATTGCCCGGGAAATCTTTTGGGAAGAGAGGGCATTGTCCTGTGAAAGTTTAAAAGCGTCTTTGAGCTGACCGGCAATCTGGGTTTCACCGACAACCATCGAGTCGAGTGAACTGGCAACGCTGAACAGATGATGAATGCACCCTTCATCATCAAACACATCGGCACGTTCGCGGAGCTCTTCACGGCTGAGTCCGGAATGGTGAGACAAAAGATTAAAAACGGTATCGCTTGCTGCCGCGGGGTCATTACAGCTGCAAAAAATCTCGACACGATTACAGGTGGAAAGAACCATCGATTCACTGATATGGGTATCGCCGTTTAAGGCACGCATCCCTGCAATCTGAGCCGCTTCGTCAACAAACGCAAGCTTTTCACGAATAGCGAGGGTGGAGTTTTTATGGGAAAAACTGATAATCAGATAATGCATCAATGACTTCTTTGGATCACGGTCTCTATAATAGCACGCAACGCCGTATCCTCACCGATTGCTTCGAGTGCTTCGTCGCACAGTGCTCTGGCATAGCCGTATGAGCGTTCGATGATCGAATGTCGTGCCATCTGGGTGTGAATCCACCCTTTTTCTTCTTCGTTCAGAACCTGTGCATGATTTTCGATCAAGCGTTTTTTGCCGTTCTCGTCGAGGCTTTCATAAAGATCGATATACGGAAGGGTCGTTTTTCCTTCGACAAAATCGTTCAATGAAGGTTTCCCGAGCGTTTTTTCATCGGCGGTAATATCAAGGATATCATCGACGATTTGAAATGCCAGTCCCAGATTTTTACCGTACGTCGCATGGGCAAAAGCGTCTTTTTGCGCCAAAACCGCGGCACTATACGCACATGCTTCGATCAGGGTCGCCGTTTTAAGATAAAGCATTTTGAGATACAGATCGCGATCGCTGTTAAACTCTGCCGCCATTTCGACGTCCATCATTTCTCCGACGGAGAGCTTGGTTACGGAATCGGCAATCGAGCGTGAAATGGCCGGATCAAATGAGGTCAATTCGCTAAATGCTTTGGAATAGAGAATATCGCCGAGCATAATAGCGGTTTTAGACCCTTCTGTCGCATTGACCGAAGGGACGCCGCGGCGAAGCTGCGATTCGTCGATCACATCATCGTGCAACAGGCTCGCGGCATGGATCAATTCAACAATCGCACCCAAAAGAGGTGCCGTCGGAGCTTCGGGGGCAATCGTCAAAATCAGTCTCGCACGAAGGCGCTTCCCGCCTGACAGCTTCGCAAACAATTCATTTGCTTTCGGATATTCGACCTCATCGATCAATTTTGCGATAAGCGCTTCTACCTTGTCCAACATTCTCTAAATCACTTCTCCGTTAAATAATCCAACACTATCCGATTCTCTTTATCGATCAGAAAAAAATCCATTTGAGCGGTGTTATTCCCCTCATCGAACTTTTTAAACGTAACAAGAGCGTAAGGGACATCCATCTGACTCCGATCCGGAGGCAAAAGGCGTTTTCGAAAACTATTGTTCGCATATCCCGAATAAAGCATGTGCTGTCCGACGAATCGGTCAAAACTCTCATGCACCACCAATACTTTATCGGTATAAAGCGTCCATCGAAACGTCAAAAGACGCTCCTGTCCCGGACTTTTGACCAGTATTTTGACTAACTGGTCTTTTTTAAGGACAAAGCTTTTCGTTTCTCTCCACGGGGCGGCATCGGCTATCCAAAACATCCCCAGAAGTGCGAATACGAAAAAAAATCTCACGACTACTCGTTTTGGGTCAACACGTTCCCAACCGAAATGATGTACAAATTCTTCGCCATCATATCGATCTCATCAGCGCGTTCAAACTGCATCATTTGAAGGATACGTTCTATCGCATCTTCGCCGTGCGCTTCCTGTAACATCAGTTCCATCGCCGCCATACGGGTCATCAAACGTTCCAGTTCGTTTTGAACCAAATCACGGTTAGCGTTGTAAACGATGTCTAAAAATTTGCTTTTCGGCGAACCTTGGAAAATATCGTCTTCGTCTTCAAACAGATTATACATTGTATCTCCAAAGTATCAATTTAAGTCGGCGATTATACCACCACAATTCTTAGGTGCGCACAAAAAAAAGAGATGGAAAGAAAATAAAAGAAAGAGATACATTTAACCGCTTTGGATATTTTCGTCCGATACTTTTTCTTTGACTCGGTAGACGACACTGTACAAAAGAGGAATATAGATCAGATTCAAAAGCGTCGCCCATGCCAGCCCGAATCCGAGCGACACCGCCATCGGTTGAAGAATCTGCGCCTGACCGCTTGCAAAGAAAATCAGACTGGAAAGGCCTAAAACCGTCGTGATCGACGTCATCAGTATCGGTCGCAGACGGGTTTTCGCCAAAGCACGGAGTTCCTCGCGATCACGCGCGTTTTGGATAAACTGCACCATCAGCAATCCGTCATTCACCACTACCCCCACTAGCCCCACCGTACCGATAAGTCCCGGCATCGTCATATTCAGTCCCATAATCCAATGCCCCGCATAAACTCCCAAAAGCGATAGAGGAATGACGCTCAAAACGATCAACGATTTCACAAAGGAATCGAAAAGCCAGACCAAAGCGATAAAAATCAAAACAATCGCCATCATCGCCGCCTGAGACATCTCCCGTTTGGTTTTGGCGTTTTCCTCCTCTTCCCCTTTGATTTTGACTCCGAACCCCTCTTTTTTCAACGTATCGATCGTAGGCGCGAGAAGATTCATCACATCCCCGGAGGTAACAAGTTCTTTGTTGATCGAAGCGAATACGCTCCGATTACGTTTGCCGTTCTCTTTGTTCAAAGTGACGTAGCCCTGAGTATAGATGAAATCGCACACCTCTTTAAGGGCGATCTCTTCGTTCCCTATCCGGACGGGAAAACTCTCCAACGAAGAGAGATCGTCTTTGAGGTTTCCTTCGATACGGATGCGGATCAACCCTTTTTCGTTGAACATCTTCGAATATTCGGCTTTCAGATAATAGGCACGTAACTGAGCGTTGATCTGCTGTTCGTCAAGCCCCAGTTGTTGACCGTAACGGTTAACCCTGAGTTTCAGTTCCCGCTCACCGATGTCGGCGTTATCTCCGATACTGTGAATCCCCGGTATCTCATGCAATTTCGCTTTGAGACGTTCCACCCCAGACACCAATGCCGCATCATTTTTTCCTTCTAACGCAATCTCGACATCGTGGGCGACAACCCCCGTCCCGGGAACGGAGGTAATCAACTCTTCAAATGCCGGTTTGTTTCCGATTTTTTGCCGGGTATAGGGCTCAATGATCTTAGTCACCTCTGCGCTAATCGCATCCGCGTCACGTTTGCGTATCATTCCGGAAGGATCATACTCGATACTCAGATGCGGATTGATATATTTGTCGAAAAAATTAACCGGAGACTGTTCGTGCAAATCGATAAAAATATGAAAGAGATTCTCTCCGAGTTCCGCCTTGTTTTTGGAATCCAAACGCATTCCGATCACGGAGGTGACGGAGGAGACGTCATCATGCGGCAATTTCGCGATCAAATCTTTCTCCATCGCATTGACCATCGCTTCGGTCGCTTCGAGGTCATTGTTAATATCAACTTTTCCCGTTACGTAAACCTGGGTTACGTCAAATTTCGGGAAAAGCTGAAATTTCGTGTTTTGGACGAATAACACTTCGATCACCAGAATCGACATGACGATCAATGCCAAATTGCGCTTCGGCCGATGCAGGACATATCCTAAAACAGAGGCAAACCAGCGGTACAATCTATCCCAAATCGCATGGGAGAGGTGATCTTCTTTGCGCAGCCGCAAAAAATCATGAGCATGCAGCGGGAGAAAATAAAACGCCTCAAACAGCGAGCTGGCCAGCAAAATCGAGATCATAATCGGCAATATCTTGATAAACGTCCCCATCTCTCCGCTCATCATCAAAAGCGGCAAAAAGGCGAAGATCGTCGTCATCGTTGCCGCCATGACGGCGGGAAACATCTCTGCCGCCCCTTTGATCGTCGCTTCGCGCCGGTCCATACCGGCTTCCATGTGACGGTAGATATTCTCAGCCACAACGATCGCTTCATCCACCAGCATCCCCACCGCAATCAACGCACCTAACAGCGAAAGCATATTGAGACTGTATCCGATCATCTCCGTCGCGATCAGCCCGATCATAAAACTGACCGGAATCCCCATCGCCACTACCAACGCGATTCCGCGATTGACAAAAATCAGCATCGCGAAAAACACCAGAACCAGTCCGAAAACGATATTGGAAAAAACGGTATTGAGACGGTTCTTGATCCATACTGACGTATCGGTATATATCTCGAATTTCAAATGGGGATATTTTCGGTCATATTTTTCCAGTTTATGGCGGATTTGTTTGACCAGTTCGATCGCATTCCCGCTTTTGGCTTTCGTGATGTTCAAAGAGACATTGCGCAGTCCGTTGAAATGGGAAAGTTCTGCCCCGTCGCTGAGTTCGAAAGAGACCGTCGCAATGTCCCCAAGACGCACCTGTTCATTGCCGACGCTCAGAAGAGTGTCTTCCAAAGCGGCAGTATCTTTTTCCCCGTTATAGGTACTGATATAGAGATGATTTTTTGCCTCTTTGATCGTACCGATCGGAAAAATGGAGCTCAGGTTCCCCAACGCCGCAACGACACTGTTTTGGCTCAATCCGAAGGCTTCGATCTTCCGGTCGTTCAATCGGATCACCAGCTCATCATCCGCATCGCCGCGTATCGTGATCTCACTCAGATCTTTCAACTCCGACAGATCGCTTTTAAGCTCCTCCGCCCGATCGAGTAATTCCTCTGTTTTGACATCTCCCGCAATCGCAACCAATACCAGCGGTATCGTCTCTTCCTGAATTTTGGCAGTCGGTTCGTCCATATCGGCAGGCAAATCGCGCCGGGTAAGGGATATGATATCTTTGACGTCATTCAAAACTTTGTTATTATTTGAACCGGGTTTGATATCGGCGACGATGACAAACGCACCGTTTTTGATCGTCGATGTCACTTTGTCGAGTTCGTTAACGTTTTTGAGATCGTCTTCGAGGGTCTGAACGACCATTTTATCCAGAACATTCGCGCTCGTTCCCGCATAGGCGCCGTTAATCGTGATTTTATCCATCTGCATCGGCGGAAAAATTTCTTTAGGAATATTGATATAGGCGAAAATGGAGAGAAGCGCGATGAAGAACAAAAAGAGATGGTTGAGGAGCGGTTTATCGAGAGCAAACTCGATGAAGCGGCGTAGCATGATGTATCGCTCCTAAAAGAGGGTGTCTAAAATCTGGCTTTTGTATTTCATTGCTTCGACTTTGGCCTTAATCAGGCGGTTCTCTTCGAGCAGTGCGTCGTGCTCGTGGCTGAGGGTCGAGATTTCACGGCTTTTGAAATAAATTTGGGTATTAATAAAAATTTTGGGAAATACTACGATCAAAACGAGAAAAATACCGACAAAAACATTGCGTAAAAATATCGGTCCCATCGTCTCCTGCGGAGCGATGATGTGGCGTGTCTCTTCTAATATGTCGTGTTTATCACTCATACTATTTTCCGATTTGAACGAGCGAGGAATAAAATCCCTCGCTCTACGCTAGCCGCTATGGCACTAAAGCTTGCCTCTTTGAGGCAGAAGTTTACTTTCATACTCAGTCTCTTCGTATTTCAAATATACGTAATTTGGCACTTCGGCTTCGCGAGTTTGCCCGTAACTCGTCTTCCGCCGCACTTAAAGGCTTTTTGGTAATCACTTTGCCGATGGCATGGTTATTCCCACAGGTACACCGCATCGCATCGTCCGGGCAAATGCAGTTTTTCGCCCATTTGGAAAAACGGTTCTTGACGATCCGATCTTCGAGCGAATGAAAGGTGATAATCGCTACGCGCAAACGGCGGATACCTGAAGATTCGATTGCGTCGAGCAGCCGCGTCAACTCTCCCAATTCGTCGTTGACCTCGATCCGAATTGCCTGCATCACGAGTGTCGAGGGGTGAATTTTCTTCCCCTTCGGCATCAGGTGAAAAATGGCATTGGAGAGTTCTTTCGCCGAACCGAACGGCCGGCGTGCCACGATCGTCTCCGCCACTTTTCGGGCATTGTTCACCTCCCCGTATTCGCGCAGAATCGTCTCCAATGCGCTTTGCGAATAGTCGTTGACCACTTCGGCCGCACTGAGCGATGCGTTCGGGTTCATCCGCATATCGAGAGTATCGCTCTCGTACGAGAATCCTCTCTCCCGCTGGTCAAGCTGCAAAGAAGAAACCCCTATATCGGCTAAAATCCCGCAAATCTTTTCTCCCTTTTGAGACATCGCTTCTTTAGCAACTTCCGAAAAGCGCCCCTGGCGTATCTCGACACGTTCTGCGAACGGCTCCAGACGTTTTGTCGAAAAGGCAATGGCTGTAGGGTCTTGGTCTATCCCGATCAAAGAGAGGGCCGGATTGTTTTCAAGCAATAACGAAGAGTGCCCTCCGTATCCCATCGTGCAATCGACAATAATTCCCTCTTTACAATGTGCAAACGCTTCGATCACCTCACGGTAAAGAACCGGTATATGGGGAGTTTCCTGCACGGTGCCGCCTTCGATTTTAATAGCCATTATAATAGCTTAAGCCCACTAACATATCCTTTAAAATCGGACATAACACGTGTTAGCGTCTTCTCTTTGCGCCAAATCAGCCTGAATTCCCGCTCAAAACGGTGAGCGTTAATCGTCACTTCAAACATCTTTTTAGCGGCCAACTCTTCCGAAACGATCAATCTCGGCAAACACGATAACGCTTGTGAGTCATGGAGAAGATAGCGCAAAATTGCTTCGTTATGTTCGAATTCCATGTCGATGCTCAATTCTTTGTCGACCGGAGCAATTCGGGAGAGAAAAATCTCCCGTGTCCCTGATCCCCGTTCGCGTAAAACCCACCGACGATCCAAAAGTTCGTCGATAAAACACGTTTTCCCCTCGAGCTGCGGGTCGCTGCCGACGACGATCAACTCATCTTTCATCAGAACATACGACTCGATATCCCCCTCTTCGAAATGCCCTTCGATAAATCCCAGATCGCATTCCCCGCTACGCACCATCTCGATCACATCCGTACTGTTAGCCGTTTTGAGCGCAACTTTGACCTGAGCGTTCGAAGTACGGTAATCTCCGATCCATTGCGGCAACAGATAATTGCTGATCGTGACGCTGGCGGCCAGGTGAAGATACCCTCCACTTAGATCAGCCTTAAACCCTTCGTACAGTGAATTCGCCGACATGGTAATATCTCTGGCACTTTGATAAAACAACCGTCCCCGCTCATTCAGGATCAGCCGCTTGCCGATTCGTTCAAATAGCTCTTCACCGACCTCTTTTTCCAGTTCGCGCACCGCCATCGACACGGCTGAGGGGCTCATCGAGAGATGTTCTGCGACATCGATCACGCGCGAAGATTCCGCCAAAACCGCAAAAATCTCTAACTGCCGTAGTGTAAACATCCCTCTCCCTTCTCTCTAATAGCGCCATTATATGATAAAATCCTCGGTATGGATAAACAATACATCAAACGCCAACTCTCCTCTTTTGCCCTTTCGATGTTCCGAAAAGACTTTTTTGGGATTTATCACGGCTCATTATCGGCAAAACTCGACACCAACCTTTTCACGATCAATACCAAAAACGCTATTTTCGACTCCATCAACGAAGAAAATCTGATCGACCTCTTCTACAGCAAAGACTACCGATGGAAAGATGCCAGTATCGATGCATCGATCCATCACGGTATCTATCGACAGATTTCAGATGCCAAGTTTATCACTTTCACGATGCCTCCGTTTACGACTGCTTTTTCGCTCAACCACAGCATCATTATCCCCAAAGATTATTTCGGGTTTAAAGAGTTCGGTAAAATCGCTATCTACGATCCCAAAAAATTTGAAGATTGGTATGAGCGTGCGGTGAGTGAAATCCCGCAGTATTTCCAACTTAACAATACTTCCATAATGGTGATACGGGGATACGGAGTCTATGCATTCAGCCGCGATATCCCCTCTATGGTGAGACAGCTATCGATATTGGAACGAAGCTGCCGTATTTTAATGCTGGATCATTCCCAGGCCCGTTTAGATATCGATTGAGACAGCCTCTAGCGCCTCTTTTATAGCGTGAAATACCTGTTTCATCTCCTCGGGAGTGATGACATACGGAGTCATCACGTAGATGACGCTTCCCAGCGGCCGCACCAATACCCCGTTGTCCAGACAGTGCCGATGAATTTTCAGCCCGATCCGCTGCGACGGCTCAAATCCTTTTAACTCGATTGCCGCGATCATCCCACATTGGCGAACTTCTTTGACACGCTCCATCGGTTCGAAATATTTCAACTCATCTGCGATCAATGCGATCAATACACGGTTCTTCTCGATGATGTTTTCCGTTTCGAAAATGTCGAGTGTCGCATTGGCGGCCGCACATGCAAGAGCATTGCCCGTATAGCTGTGAGAGTGGAGAAACGACCTTACCGGGTCGTATTCACAGTAAAACGATCCGTAAACCGCCTCCGTCGTCAACACGACCGACAGGGGAAGATACCCTCCCGTCAGAGCCTTCGAGAGAATTAAGAAATCAGGAGTGATACCGGCTTGTTCGCATGCGAACATGCTCCCCGTGCGTCCAAATCCGACCAATATCTCATCCGCAATAAAATGGACGCCGTATATTTCACACAGTCGCTTGGTCTCGCTCAAAAAGAGGGGATGATACATGCGCATCCCCCCTGCCCCCTGAATCAGCGGTTCTACGATTAGCGCAGAGATTTCACCGCCTCTTTGCATCAACAGTTGCTCAAAAGCTTTTGCCGCTTCCAAAGCCGCTTCGGCGCTTTGATCTGCCGGCGAAGGAGTTTGAACGGAACGGATTAACAAAGGCTCATACGTCTCTTTATACAACGCGACGTCCCCAACCGACAAAGCCCCGAGCGTTTCGCCGTGATAGCTGTCGCTTAATGAGACGAAAAGAGGACGTTCGATACCGTTATTACGATGTGAATGGTAACTCATTTTCAAGGCGACTTCGATCGCACTGGAGCCGTTGTCGGCATAAAAACAGCGTGTTAGTCCATCCGGTGCCAACCGAACCAATCGCTCGGAGAGTTTAACCACCGCTTCATGAGTAAATCCCGCCAAAATGACATGTTCGAGAGTATCCAGCTGCTCTTTGACCTTTTGACCGATATAGGGGTTGCAATGTCCGAAAATATTGACCCACCAGCTGCTGATCGCGTCGATATAGCGGTTGCCGTCAAAATCGTGTAAATAGACCCCTTCTCCGCGGGCGATCGGAATAAGCGGAATCGTCTCGTGATCTTTCATCTGCGTACACGGATGCCATAAAACGTTCAAATCCCTCTCGGATATCTCTGCATTATTCATTTAAACCCTTACCGATTGTCTTATTTGTGATAACATAATGTTAGTCATTCACCATTTTCATCCAAGTTTAATGGTAAACCTAATAGAATATCTGAATTTTACAACAGGATCGTTTAATATGATTACTTGGATGCAGCGTCATCGAAAATATTTGGTCATCACTATTTGGATTTCCACCATCGCTTTTATCGGAGCCGGATTCGTCGGATGGGGGCAATACAGCTACGGCGATAAAGCCGGAGCGGTTGCCAAAGTAGGCGACGTGTCGATTACCGCCGCAGAACTGCAAAAAAGCTACTCCAATCTTTTCAATCAATACAACCAACTTTTCCAAGGTAAGTTCGATGAGAAGCAGGCACAACAATTCGGACTTCAGCGCCAAGCCCTCCGCCAGCTTGTCAATCAGGCACTCGTTTTAAATCTGGCCGAAAGCTACGGCCTCACGGTGACCGACAAGGAACTCTGGAACATCATCAAATCCCAGCCTATGTTTTCTAAAGACGGATCGTTCGATAAAACCGTGTACGCCGAAGCGCTCAAACAAAACCGCCTGACGATCAAAGAATATGAAGCCTCGATGAAAAAAGAGCTTTTGATTCAAAAAACGCTTTATCTTCTTGCATCCCGCGGAAACCTTCCGATAGAGACAAAAACGCTCGAAAGTGCATTAGGCGTCTCCGACAAAATCAGCTATAAACTTTTAACTCCGCAGGAAATTACGCTATCCGCCGATGAAGCCTCTGTAAAAGCATTTTGGGATAAACATCAAAAAGAGTTTAAAACCGAACCGGGCTACAGTATCGAATACACGACACAAGCACCCCTTGCTCTCTCCTATTCCGACAAAGAGATCAACGATTATTATGATATGAACCGCCAGTCGATGAAAGATCCTTCCGGTAAGATTCTCCCTCTAAACGAAGCAAAAGCGATGATCGTTTCCGCATTAAACGACAAAGCGACCGAAAAAGAGGCACTTCGTCTTTACATCGATTATAAAAAAGGTTCTTTGGACAGCGGCATCACACCTAAAAAAGTGACGTTCAGTGCATCCGCTTCTCCGTTTGATCCGGAATTGACCAAAGAGATCGCAGGGCTCAGCGAACAAAAACCGTTTCTCAAACCGCGTAAAATCGAAAACGGCTACATCATCGTGAAACTTGAAAAAATCAATCCTTCCCGTGTCAAAACATTCGACGAAGCTAAAACGGAAGTTAGCTCACTCTACCTGAACGAAGCGAAAAAAACCAAACTTCAAGAGTTAGCCCAAAACAGCTATAAAACATTCAGCGGTACGGTGAGCGATTTTCTGACACGTTCGGAAGGTGCTAAATTGGCGGGTCTAAGTGGAACAGAGGCTTCAGAATTCCTCACAAAACTTTTTTCATCCAAACAAAAACAAGGTTTTATCACTTTAGAAAGCGGAAATGTTATTATGTATAACGTTTTGGAACAAAAGTTGCTTCAAAACAAAACATTAGCGGACGAAAACGCCGCTGCGAAGCTCAAAGGGGACTTATTGGACCAAGGATTGATCAAATCACTTGAGAGTAAGTACCCGGTTGAAATCTATGTAGAGGGGATTTGATTTGAAACGAACCGTTTTAGCCATTGATATCGGCTCGACTAAAGTTTGTGCGCTCATCGCGGAAATCGATGAGGATAACGGCGCGCAGATTATCGGAGCCGGAATCTCAAAAGCACAAGGGCTTCGCAAAGGGAGCATCACCAATATCGAGCTCGCATCCAAATCGATCAAAAGTGCCCTGAACGATGCAAAACGGGTTGCCGGAACCGAATTGCGCAGTGCCGTTGTCACAATCTCCGGTGCCTATACCAAGAGCCTCAATTCCAGCGGTATCGTTAATATCCCGAACAAAGAGATCACCCTCAACGAAATTCAGCGCGTAATGCACACTTCGCTTTACAATGCGAATATACCGAACGAATTTGAAGTACTTCACGCCCTGCCGTATAACTTCAAAGTCGACGATCAGGACTTCATCGAAGATCCTCTCGGAATGAATGCCGCGCGGCTCGAAGTCGAAACCCATATCATCACTACCCAAAAATCAAATCTTAACAACCTGCGCAAAGCGGTCAAAGCGGCAGGTGTCGATGTAGAGAGCGTCGTCCTTAGCGGCTACGCATCCGCTATCGCTGTTTTGAATGCTGATGAAAAAGAACTCGGAGCCGCCGTCGTCGATATGGGAGGCAACACCAGCAATATCGTTATCCATGCAGGACATGCAATCCGTTATAACGATTTTTTAGGTGTCGGTTCAAACCACATAACCAACGACTTGTCGATGGCATTGCATACACCGCTGCACACAGCGGACAATGTCAAAATCACGTACGGTTCTCTCTACGCGCCGAGCAACGATTTGATCGAACTTCCGGTTATCGGAGATGAGAATTCGACCCATGAAGTCTCTCTCGAAGTGGTCCATAACGTTATCTATGCCCGTGTCGAAGAGACCTTGATGATTATTGCCCAATCCATCGAGAAAAGCGGTTTGAAAGAGCATATGGGCGCAGGGGTCGTACTCACAGGCGGATTTACCAAAATCGAGGGGCTCCGCGAGCTGGCAGTCGCTATTTTGGACAATATGCCGGTTCGCCTTGCCAAACCGACTGATGTCGGCGGATTGTTCGATACCCTCAGAGACCCTTCGTATTCAGGAGCGGTCGGCCTCATCAAATATATGGCCGGCGACTTTACCCCTTATGAGATAGACGTCAACCGACGTATGCGCCATAATGGTGAAGAGCCGGCAATGCATCCGCACCATCCGTCTCACGATGAATTGCCTAATTTTGAACCGTCTGCACCTCTATCTACTCCTGAACCAGCGGCAACCCCGCCGATCAAGGAAGAGAAGAAGGCAGAACCGACTAAGATGGTAAATATCGGGTCCAACAAGTCAGTTCAAAACGATCAACCAAACCCCCTTTCCAAATTTTGGAATTGGGCAACTCAACTATTTTAAACACGTCAAGGAGCAAGCATGGAACCATTTTCAATTGAAGAATCAAAAACTCTTACGGGAGCCCGTATTGTAGCCGTTGGTGTCGGCGGCGGCGGCGGAAACATGATCGGCTATATGCTCAAAGAGCAAATCCCGGGAATCGAACTCATTATTGCAAATACCGATGCTCAGGTCTTGGAGCAAGGAAGTGCCGCGACGAAAATCCAACTCGGTGCAAAATTGACCAAAGGTCTCGGCGCGGGTATGAAACCGGAAGTGGGCAAAGAATCGGCGTTAGAGAGCTATGAAGATTTGGCACGCGCATTAGAAGGTGCGGATATCGTTTTCGTAGCTGCGGGGCTCGGCGGGGGTACCGGAACAGGTGCGGCACCGATCATCGCTAAAATCGCAAAAGAAGTGGGTGCATTGACAATTGCTGTCGTGACTAAACCGTTTTCATTCGAAGGGAAAAAACGTCTTAAATTAGCAGACGAAGGTCTCGAAGAGTTGAAAAAAGAGTCCGATTCTATCGTTGTCATCCCGAACGATAAACTCCTCTCTATCATCGATCCGAAACTCGGTATCAAAGAGAGCTTTAAAATCGTCGACAGCGTACTTGCCCGTGCCGTCAGCGGAACATCAGGCGTTATACTTGCCAGCGGTGACAACGACATCAATCTCGACTTTGCCGACTTGCAAACCGTTATGAGCCATCGCGGACTTGCACTTATGGGTGTCGGTGAATATAAAGGTGACAATGCGGCATACGAAGCGATCAAAAATGCGATCGAATCTCCGCTGCTTGACAATATGTCGATCAACGGCGCTCTTGGCGTATTGGTTCATTTCAGCATGCACCCTGAATTTCCGTTTATGGAACTCTCTGCCGCTATGGATGTCGTTCATAACAGTGTCGACGACGGTGCGGACGTTATTTTCGGAACGACTACCGATGAAGATTTCCCGAAAGACTTCATCCGTATCACTCTCGTAGCAACCGGATTTGATAAAAAAGCGGCTCAAGGTATCAATAACGCCGAATTCGAAAATAAAGAGGTTGTTGCGGCAGCCGTTGCCAAACCTCGCGTCGTTGTCCGCCCCGCTATGGTAGCTAACGGCGATTACAGCGAAGACTTTTTGGATGTACCGACGTTTATGCGTCAACAAAAAGACTAATCTTCTCTTTCCATGCTCTCTTTTGACACCCTCGTGAAGGCCAAAACGCTCCTTGGCCTCCATGACAAAGCAACCCTTCCCGAAATCAAATCCCGATACAAATCAATGATGCAGCAATGGCATCCCGACAAACATCCCGACGATCCAGAAACGGCACATGCGATGAGTACGCAGATCAACGAAGCCTATGCAACGCTTCTAGAATACTGCGAAAAATACGAATACAATTTTGACGAAGCGTTTCTCAAAGAGCAAACGCTAACACCGCAAGAATGGTGGGCTAAAAAATTCGGCGGAAGATAAGATTTAAAATTTACTAACGGAATATGTTAACTCAATGAAATGCGATCGGTCCTTCGGAACGGGCATGGATAAACTGCTGGACAACGGCATTCTGTGAGTTTTGAAACGACTCTTTGTCTCCTGCTTCGACAATCACACCGTCAAACAACATCGCGTAATTGTCTCCCGCTTTAAAGCTCTCGGCGATATCGTGGCTGATCAGTACCGACGTCATACCGATCTCATCGCGTAATCGGCAGATCATCTGGGTAATGAAGTCGCTCGTAACCGGATCGAGTCCCGACGTCGGTTCATCATACAAAATCACTTCCGGTTCCAGCGCCAAGGTACGGGCGAGTCCGACACGTTTGCGCATCCCGCCGCTGAGTTCTTCGGGATAGAGCGATTTGACGATTTCGGGTTTCAGTCCCACCATCGAGAGTTTTTCATCAATTTTGTATTCGAGTTCTTTCGGAGTCAATTTCTGATGCTCTTTCATCGGGAACGCGACATTTTCACGGATGTTCATACTGTCAAATAACGCACCGTTTTGAAAAAGAAATCCTACCTTGGTACGAATCTGGCGCAACAGCGTGTCGTCTGCATCATCGACCCGAATGCCTCCGACCGTAATCGTTCCGCTGTCGGGTTTGAGCAAACCGACGACATGTTTGATAATCGTCGATTTCCCTCCTCCCGATACACCGAAAATGACCGTTGTTTTGCCCTTTTCGATCTCCAGATTTACCCCTTTTAGGATTTGTCGGTTGCCGAAGCTTTTGGTGACGTTTTCGAATCGGATCATTTACTCACCGCCATCAGATACGCTCTTCGGAAGAATAAAACCAATAATGTGACCAACAGGATTTTAAAATCGATTTCGCTCGCTTTATGCAGTGCCTCAAACGAATGATCCATCATTACCGCTTCTCCCTGAGACTGATACTCTAATATTTTCGGAGTATAAACCGCACAAAACAACAACAGCGTTCCGATCGATCCTATCGCACTGAGAATCGAAATCTTGTCGATCTGCATCACTTTGTAACGAGAAACCTCATACACTGCGATCACCGCGCTCATGAAATAACCCCAGTAGGTAAAACGGCGGAAAATCTCTCCCATGATTTTTCCCTCTTCATAGCGTGAAAGGAGAGGAATGGTCAAATAGAGTTCCGAATGAAAAACGACGGCAGCGACAAAAACGCCTAATATAACAACGGCTCCCGCCGTCATCGCAATACTCAGCAAATAGGCAACATCGATCAGCGCTTTTTTATTCATCCGATATCCTTAACACAAATCCCCGGTCAAACGAGGCTAAATCTTTATAAAACTTCAGAGATTTTACCGCAAAGTTTCTAAGATAATCTTGGACTTTGTCCCGTTGGTCGTATCCCATTTCGCATACGAAAAGAGGGACAGAACGTCGCAGTACTTCATCTAGAAGCCGACGGATGATCTCATCCCCGATCTCTCCGCCGAACAGGGCATTTTGAGGCTCATACGAAAGATTGCTATCCAGCGGCGCATCGTGTGCGATATAAGGAGGGTTGGAAACCAATACGTCAACCCTCTCGTCTACGCAGGAGAGCAGATCCCCTTCTCTAAGTTCGATCCGATCTGTCAAACCGTACGATTCGATATTCCGCTTCGCCACGGCAAGAGCACGCGCAGAGATATCGACGGCGATAAAACGGGCATTGGGAAAGTGAAGAGCCAAAAGAATCGAAATAATTCCGCTTCCAACCCCCACTTCGACAATCGTCAGGGAGTCATCACGTTCGACAGAATCCAAAACCTCATCGATCAGATGTTCCGTCTCGGGACGGGGGATCAGGGCCCCTTCGTCAATATAAAAGTCGCGGCTGTAAAAACTGACGCGGTTTGTCAGATATTCCAACGGAACGTTACGGCTCCGTTTCTCGATCCACTCCAAAAGCTTCGGCTCATCGTCCTCGATCCAATCGTCGCTGTGGGTAATAAAATAGAGTTGGTCTTTTTGCAGATACGCCATCAGTAAAAGCTCCGCCTCCCGGCGGGGGAATTCGACGATTCCCTGAAGCTTTTGCGTAATATCGTCGTGAAGCTCTTTTAGTCGTTTGGACATGGATCGCCGTATCCTTCATCCGCGTCGACACGGATATCGTATCCCAGTGCGCGCAGACGATCGACGACCGGCGGGTGAGTCGTATGGAAAAATCGGTATACCGGATGGGAGAGCGGGAAGCTTTTGTTTTCGCTAACCAGTTTTTTCAACGCATTTACCAGATATTCGGCTCCGCCGAGTTCGGCACCGCTTCTATCGGCTTCATACTCGTTATGACGGCTTACCATCCCCATCAGCGGCATCATGACAAAACTCACCATCGGAAGAAGGAGGATAAAGAGCATTATTACGATATGGGGGCTTTGCGCTACACCCATTTCCATATAAAGGCTTTCGGGAAGATTGCCGAAAAGGGCAAACATCCCAAACAGCATCGCTCCGACCATCGCGATATTTTTATACAAATCGCCATGAGCAAAATGGCCCAATTCATGTCCCAAAACGGCGATCAGTTCGGCCGCAGAGAGTTTTTGGATCAGGGTATCGAACAAAACGACCCGTTTGGTTTTTCCCAAACCGCCAAAATACGCATTGAGTCTCGCGTCGCGTTTGCTCGCATCGCTGATGAATACTCCGCTGCTCTCAAAACCGGTTTTCGCCATCAGTGCTTCGATCTGTTCACGCAGCTCTGCATTTTCGAGCGGTGTCACTTTGTCGAAGAAAAGGGCCCGTATGGTCGGGAAAAACATATTGAGAGCCACGACAACCGCAAAAATAAACGCAAAACTCCATAACCACCACTGTTCGCTGGAGCGGATAATCATCGCGACGATCCAGACGATCAGACTCCCGATAACGACCGTCAATACCGTACTGATCAACGTGTCTTTCACAAACTGTCCCGTCGAAGAGCGGTTAAATCCGTATTGCGCATCGATTTTAAACTTCGATATCCAGCTAAAAGGGAGCGTCACCAAGCCGTTGATAAGAATCATCCCCATCACGGCGGCAATCGTACGGAACGTTTCGCTTTGGGTGATCAGCATGTTGTCGAGCCATGCGATCATTCCCCCCATCCATGCCAGAAAGAGGATATATTCGACCATCGCTTCTATCATCGAAAGTTTTTCTTTGGCAACGGCGTAATTTGCCGCATCACGGTACTGGACTTCGTCCATCAATACCGCCCCTTTACACTTGACTTGATTGATGTAGCCGATTTGCATCACGCTGACATACATGCGTACAAGAATGTAAAGGGTATAAAGGCCGATAACGGTCGTAATCATAACGCTCCTTTAAAAAAGGAGAATTTTAGCATCATTTGAGCGGAACTTTACCGATCGAGTCATTGACAGGTAAGGAATCGTTCACCTCTCCATAATAGCTCTTGGCGGCAATAAAGATCGCCCCGATAATCAATCCGCTGATAATAACCGCCCAAACAATCCGTTTTTTTTGCCCTTTTAGGGTATTGTAGTCTTCAATGCCGTTCAATGTCGGTTCATTCGATTCCATAATATCATCCTCCGCAATGTAAATTTTCTGTTTGAATATTAGCCATCTTATCCTATATACGGTTAACGGATTGTCCCTAAAATGACGCTTTAAGTTTAAATATTGGTTTGTTTTTACGTCAGATCATCCGCGTTTTCAACGAATAGTTCAACGGGACGGTGATCCGAACGGTTTTAGGAGGTTTCGGAAAATATGCGGCGCTTTTTTGGATCAATGCGACGGCATCATCGTCCAAAATCTCATATCCGGAACTGCCGACGATACGAATTTCCTCGACCTCTCCGTTTTGTCTCAGCCGAAAACTAACTTTTACGTCCCCTTCTTGCTTTAACCGAACGGCATGAGAAGGATATTTGCGATTTTTGATCAAAATAGTGCGTATCGTGGAGAGGTGATCGTCCAAATACTGTTGTTGAATATCCTTCTGCTCTACGACAGGAAGTGGAGCAGGTGCAACGCTTTGCGCGATTCTCTGAATCGGTTGTTCCGGTTTCGATACCTCTGCCTCCGCGTGCACCTCTTTTTGTTCCTCCGATACAGTGGAGAGAGGTTCTTTGTTTTCGATCGGTATCTCCCGGTGAAACTCCTTAGGTATTTGTTCTACGTGCGTCGGTTTTGATTTTTCGGCTACTATCCGGTATTGAGGAAGATTAGGTTGACCAAGTGTTTTCGGCACACTCTCCTGTATCGGTGTACTAAGCGATAATTCCAGAATAATCTCTTCTTCTTTCTCCTCCTTGAAAAACATGAAAAACAGTATCGCCCCTGCTGCTACGGCAGCATGCAAGGCTATCGAAAGTCCGAACGAACGAACGGTTTTCATGATTCCCTCTTCGTAATAATCGATATTTTTTCGATATGTCGGAGTTTGAGCTGATCGAGAATAAAAATAAAATCATC
>Ga0172377_10001147_pt1 | contig 26251 bp, 20 predicted proteins | sample Pumphouse3metaG_FD_119749 | JGI IMG/M metagenome (GOLD analysis project Ga0172377, IMG submission 119749) | Leachate microbial communities from a municipal landfill in Southern Ontario, Canada - Pumphouse #3 metaG | ecosystem: Engineered > Solid waste > Landfill > Unclassified | place: Canada... | reverse complement strand
GTTTAACGGAATGGGCAATATAAGCTTTACAAACAGATATTTAAACAGCATTGTACCCCTTTTCAATCTTACTTTGCCCTTAGTATTCAATCTTTTGCTCGCATACATGGGAGTAAGAATTACAATCAGGTATAGAAGATATCAGAATAAAATACACTTTGACGGTGTCTGCGCGAAATCGAAAATTATCGACACCGGAGCTGTCATAGACGGACGTTTCGCCGATCTTTACAGACTTGGATTCCTGGAAGGGAACATAATTATTCCGAAATTCGTCATGAATGAATTGCAGCTAATTTCAAGTTCTGAAGAGAACCTTAAAGCAGAAAGAGGCAAAAAGGCCCTCGAAATGCTTAATAAACTTAAAAATGATTTTCCGGACAACGTGTCTGTAATTGAAAAAGATTTTCCCGAATTGCCCGAAATAGAAAAACGAATTATCAAACTGGCAACTGAACTTAAAGCCACACTTGTAACACAAGATGCAAATATGAACAGAATCGCGGGAATAGAAAACGTCATGTCTTTGAACATAAACGATTTGGCAAATGCTTTAAAACCGGTATTTATAAGCGGAGAAGACCTCGAAATCAAGATAACAAAAAAAGGCAAAGAGGCACATCAAGGAGTCGGATTCTTATCCGACGGAACAATGGTGGTAATTGAAGACGGCGGCGAATACGTAGGAAAAACAGTAAAAACAAAAGTCAGCAATATTTTGCAGACAGGTGCCGGCCGAATGGTATTCTGCAGAATAGGCATCGACAAAGCCGATGGCACAGAGGAGTAAAAGTTAAACATGGGTATTCAAGTTAAAGAAATAATGGACAAAAACCCCATTATTGTAGACCAAGACCAAACCATCTTCAGTTTGAGAGAGATTATTATTTTAAGACAGGCGGAGTGCGTTCTTGTAACCGACAGCGATAAAAAAATCGTCGGAATAATGACTACATCACATTTGGCCACGATTGGCGATGTTGACATAGATGATAAAATCAGCTCGGTCATGGAAAAAAAGTTTAAAAGAGTCAATGCTAACATGTCTGTAAGAGAAGCTGCCGCAATGCTTTCTGCCAGTGATCTTGAAGCATTGCCGGTCATTGACAACAACAATAATTTAGTCGGAGTCGTAACTTACAAAGACATAGTCAAAGACTTAGTGGAAGATCGCGAAGACGAAATGCTTTCGCCCGAAAGCGCCGTAATATATCTTGCCATGACAAAAGATCCGGAACAAGAAGAATACTGGCTGCAAAAAGTTAATAACAAAGGTTACAGAGCCGCTATAACGCAAGTTGGAGCAACAGCCGAGAAACTGCCTATAAAACTCAGAGAAGCAACCATTGTTGCGGCAATTGCACGTTCGGTAATAAGAGAAGACACAAGAGAAAAGTTTTCTGTGAGCAATGCTGTAAGAGACATCTATAGCCAATGCTACATGATTAACCCCGGTTTGGGCGGCGGTTTCAAAGTAGCCATCGTGCGAGGAGAAGGCAGAATCGCAGTAGCGGCATTTGGGCGTTGCGGCCACGCCTTATCTAACGGAAACGAACAAATTTTTATGGGGAGCAATATAATCTAATATGTCACAGCAGGTAAGAGTACGCTTTGCACCGTCACCGACCGGTTATTTACACGTAGGAGGCGCTAGAACAGCGCTTTTCAATTGGTTGTATGCACGCAAAACCGGCGGAAAGTTTATCTTAAGAATTGAAGATACAGATGTAGAACGTTCTACACAAGAATCAACCGACGGCTTGTTAAAAGACCTTAAATGGCTCGGCCTGACCTGGGACGAAGGCCCCGAAGTCGGCGGCAATTACGGCCCCTATTACCAGTCAGAGCGTCTTGAAATTTATCAAAAATACGCCCGCGAGCTCATGGATAAAGGCTACGCTTACCCCTGCTTCTGCACCGAAGAAGAATTAGAAGCCAAAAGGCAAAAAGCCGAAGAAGAACACAGAAGCGTTCATTACGACCAAACCTGTCTCAAGCTTTCGAAAGAAGAAGTCCAAAAGCGCATAGCTGCAGGCGAATCTTATGTTATAAGAGTTAAAGTCCCCGAAAAAGATTACGTTTTAGAAGACGAAGTCAGAGGCAGAGTAGAATGGAAAGCCGGCACTCTCGGCGATTTTATCATTTTGCGTTCTTCCGGAATGCCCGTCTACAACTTTTGTGTTGTGGTTGATGACGCTGCCATGGAAATCACCCACGTTGTAAGAGCCGAAGAGCATTTAACCAACACACACAGACAACTTATATTGTATGAGGCACTCGGCAAAAAACCGCCGATTTTCAGCCACGCTTCCCTAATATTGGGGCCCGATAAATCAAAACTGTCAAAACGCCATGGCGCAACTGCCGTAGGACAATACGCCATCGACGGCTTTTTGCCCGAAGCATTAGTAAACTTTTTGGCTCTGTTAGGCTGGAACGAAGGAAACGACAGAGAGATTTATTCCGTAAAAGAATTGATAGAACACTTTGAACTCAACAGAATAAGCAAGTCACCGGGCGTTTTCGACCACAACAAACTGGTTTGGATGAACGGACAGCACCTCAGAGCAATGCCGGTTGACGAACTTATGCCAATGGTTGCGCCGGTCTTAAAAGATGCGATGCCAAACGACAAACGCCTTGAAAACCCCGAAATTCTGCGCAAATTGATCGAGCTGATTCAAGTAAAAATGAATCTCATTAACGATGCGGTTGAAGTCGCAAAATCATTCTTAACAGCTCAAGAACCCGAAAATGAAGAAGCCGCGCAACTTATTTCAACCGAAAAATCACTAAAACTGTTTGAAGCGTTGGCACAAGAGTTTGAAAAATGTGAATGGATAAAAGAAGGCTATAATGCCGCAATAAAAGCTGCAGGCAAAATTGCCGAAGCAAAAGGAAAAGATTTGTTTATGCCCATTCGCGTTAAAATCACAGGAACTTGCCACGGTCCTGATCTGGTGGGCATATTAGATGTACTTGGCCGTGATGAAGTTATTTCAAGATTAAAATCAACATCGGAGCGATAAAATGGCAGAAAAATACGATTTTAAAAAATTACAAGACAAATGGCAGCCAAAATGGCGCGAAATGAAGCTTTACAAAACTTCAGAAGATAAATCACGCGAAAAATTCTACTGTCTTGATTTTTTCCCTTATCCATCAGGAAACGGGCTTTCTGTCGGACACCTCAGAAACTATATCCCCACCGATGTAGTCTCAAGAATGAAAAAGATGCAGGGCCTGAACGTTCTGCACCCCATGGGCTGGGACGCATTCGGCCTGCCGGCTGAAAACTTCGCAATTAAACAGGGTGTACACCCCGCCGTTACAACCGAAAAAAATGCGTCAAACTACAAAAGACAACTGACCCTTGTTGAATGCGGTTACGACTGGGAAAGAGAGATTAATTCAACTGACCCGGACTACTATAAATGGACACAATGGTTCTTCTTGCTCTTGCACAAAAGAAACCTGGCTTACAAAGCAACCGGAGCCCAGTGGTGGTGCCCAAACTGCCGAACAATACTCGCTAACGAGCAAGTTGAACAAGGCAATTGCTGGCGCTGTGAACAACCCGTAGAAAAAAAAGACCTTAACCAATGGTTCTTTAAAATTACTGAATACGCCGACCGACTGATCGAAGATTTAAATCTGATCGACTGGCCCGACCGTATAAAAAAAATGCAGGAAAACTGGATAGGCAAAAGCAGAGGCGCGGAAGTTAATTTTAAAGGAATTAACCCCGTAACAAAAGAAGAATACAATATTCCAATTTTCACAACACGCGTTGACACCATATTTGGGGTTACTTTTTTGACGCTTGCACCCGAACACCCGTTAGTTGAAAAACTTACTCACCCGGACAACAAAAAAGCTGTCGAAAATTATATTGCCGATTCTAAAAAGAAGTCTGAAATAGACAGACTCTCAACCGAAAAAGAAAAAACCGGTGTAAATATCGGCGCCTTCGCAATAAACCCATTCAACAACGAAAAAGTTCCCGTATTCATCGGTGACTATGTTCTTTACGGATATGGCACCGGAGCTGTTATGGCTGTTCCGGCGCACGACGAAAGAGACTACGCATTCGCCGTCACACATAATCTTCCGATTAAAGAAGTTATAACAAGCGACGGTATAGCCAAAAACACACTCTCAGAAGCTTATACAGAATATGGAATCCTAATCAACTCGGGTGAATTTACCAAACAGACTTCTGAACAAGCTATCGAGAACATGATCAGTTGGCTCGAAACCAATAAATTCGGTTTGGGTAAAATTAACTACAAACTCAGAGATTGGCTCATTTCGAGACAAAGATACTGGGGCGCTCCGATTCCTATAATACATTGTGACTGCTGCGGCGCTGTGCCTGTGCCCGAAGAGCAGCTTCCGGTATTGCTTCCCGATTTACAAGAATTTAAACCGGGCGCGGACGGCAAATCTCCGTTAGCCGAAATCACAGATTGGGTAAACACAACCTGCCCCAAATGCGGCAAACCGGCCAAAAGAGAAACGGACACCATGGACGGGTTCGCCTGTTCTTCTTGGTATTTTTTGCACTTTATCAGCCCAAAACACAAAGAATTCGCGTTCGATAAAGAAGCCGCAAAATACTGGCTACCCGTAGACCTTTACGTGGGCGGCGCGGAACACGCGGTAATGCACTTGCTTTATGCACGATTCTGGACAAAGGTAATGTATGATGCAGGCCTTATAGACTTTAAAGAGCCCTTTACCAAGCTCAGAAACCAGGGAATGATGCTCGCCGCAGGCGGCATTAAAATGAGCAAGTCAAAAAACAATGTTATCACACCTGACGAAATGGTCGAAAAATACGGTGCCGACACACTAAGAGCCTTCATATTGTTCTTAGGAACATTCGAATTGGAAGTCGCATGGTCTGATGAAGGAATAAGAGGCATGCACCGCTTTGTTAACCGCGTGTTCGACCTAATCAGCGAAAATCCCGGCGGGAACAAAGAAGCATCACAAAAAGATGCCGAAGACCTTAAGCGTATTTTGCACAAAACTATTAAAGCCGTCAGCACAGACATTGAAAACTTCAGCTTTAATACCGCAATAGCAAGATTAATGGAACTGACAAACGCCATGATCGAGTTTAAGAAAAGCACCGAATTGGCCGACACTTCTTTATGGAAAGAAACTGTCAGAACCATGCTCATTCTGTTAGCGCCGATTACCCCGTTCATCTCAGAAGAATTATGGGAAACAAGCGGCAACATAGGTTCTGTCCATCTGCAACAATGGCCTGTTTGGGACGAAGAAGCTCTGGTAGAATCTATGATAACATTGCCTGTTCAAGTTAACGGTAAGCTGCGTGATCAAATAGCTTTGCCCGCAGATGTAACCGAAGCTGAAGCCCGAAAAGCTGCCGAAGCCTCTGAAAAAGTACAAAAATACCTCGAAAACATGCAGGTTGTTAAGTTTATTTTTGTCTCTAAAAGAATGATCAGTTTCGTTGTTAAGCCTCAGTAATCGAAGCTAATATCCGGGGGCATATTTGATTTATATCACGTGCCCCCATTACCAAAACCATATCACCGGGGCCGGCTTTAGCGGCAATTGTTGCCACGAGTTCGTCGCGGTTGTCTACAAAAAAGGCGTTTTCGAACTTTTTCGCAACCTCTGCAACTATATCTTTTGAACTGATATCCTTGTTCACGGTGCCCCCGCCGTAAAATATTTCATCTAAAAACAAGTATTCATCAGCTGCATTCAAACCGCTGAATACGTCTATCAGGTCATTTTTGGTAAAGTTTGTAGGGCCAAACCCATGAGGTTGATATACTATAAAACGTTTATTCGAAGCTTTTCGGGCAGCCATAACAACAGCTTGAATTTCCGCCGGGTTATGAGCAAAATCATCTATCACAATTACGCCGTTTGCCTCGCCAATCATTTCAAATCTTCTTTTCATGCCGGGAAAAGCATACAAAGCGTCGGAAATTTCACTTAAACAGATGCCGCAAAGGTTGCAAACGGCAATTGCCGCCAACGAATTTAAAACGTTGTGCTCGCCGGGCATTTTAACCTCAAAATCAATACCATTAACCCTAAAACGGCTCGAAAACATGTCGATAACAAGGTCTTGAGCCTTATAATCAGCATCGCCTTGTATTGAATATGTTTTTACTTTTGTATTGCATTTATCTTTTAAAGAGGCAGAATAAAGATTATCGGCGCATAAAACACTCGCAAATTCTGTATTGTTTATAAAAGCAGAAAACAACTCAATCAGCTCTTCAAGAGGTTTGTGATCTCTTGAAACATTTGTTACAACCGAAATATATGGTTTGTATTTAACTAACGACCCGTCTGATTCGTCCGCTTCTATAACAAAATTCTCGCCTCTGCCCATAAAAGCATTGGTATCAAGCCCTGAAATAATGCCGCCGACAGCGCAAGAAGGCTCTTTGCCGCAATATTTCAGTATCCAGGTAACCAAACCGGTAGTGGTGGTTTTGCCGGCGGTGCCCCCGATGGCAATGCCTCTTTTACGGTTAAACATTTCGGCCAACAAATCAGAACGCATTATCTGCTTAACGCCTAATCGGCTCGCCGAAACTACGTCGCTGACAGAATCTTCGACCGCAGTAGACTTTACGACGTTAAAATCTGAAACTTCAAGTTTTTTATCATTCATGAACGACTCAATACCGGTGCCGTCTTGCGGGTATATTTTTACACCCATATTTCTTAATCGAACGCAATAATCGCTTTCAAGATTTCTGTCAGAGCCCGCGACCTGAAAACCTGATTCATAAAGAATTTTGGCCAAACCGCTCATGCCCATTCCGCCAATTCCGATAAAATATGCGTTCATATTGTCTTAACCTTCCTTTACCCAAACAACGCCAGAAGGAAGCACCTCGCCCGTTATCTCTGCCAAATCGTTATCTTCGAGCTTAGCCGCCTTTATAAGAGGCTTTAAAAAAGCATTTTTGCGCTGTTTTTTCTTGAATATGTCTATAATGTCTTTGCGTATCAGGTCATCTATCTGCACCAGACGATCCCCGGTTTTTCTGCCCAATTCACGTAAAGCAGTGTCTAAGTATGAGTTTCCGGGAATAGCTTTTTTTAACAAAGCCGCCGCCCATGAATCCGCCACTTCTTTTGAAACCATTGCCGAATCGGGGGCATAGGTCAGAATACGGCCGCCTAATCTCGATAGCACAGCCAAAGAAATTGCATCTACACCATAGCTCATAGGAGTATTGATGATTCTGTTTCCGAGGCGTTCTTTTTCTTGAGCCGAAATTCTTTCAAGATTACCTAACAGACGCCAGATTTGATTTCTTTCGTGACGCGAAACTTCTCTTGTCTTTTTGCCCTGCTTTTTAGCATCAAAAAGAATGTTCTCAAGTTTTGATTTAAGAAAATCTTGCCGTTCAACAGAAAAACCGCAAGAAATTCGTTTGAGCATGACCCACCAATCGGCCCAAAACTCCGCGTTTTCGCACTTGTAAGTGTTATCTGTCAGAGCCCATATCTTGTCGACACGCGCGGCATCGCCTAATACGCCGAATCCGGGGCGGAGACAAAAGCCCGTCAACCTAAAATACAGATTAAGTGCGGAATAATCTTTATTAAAGTCGGCTTCTCTCTCGGCAAACATGTCAAACAGCTGTCTCAAAAGCGGAGCATCCCACTGATTGCGCCCAAAACCGACTATCTCTTCGAGGCCCTTAAACACGTGATTATATTCGACTTTATTGTCGAAAGCATCTGATAAAAGAGCATCGATACTCTTTATTTGCCCCGCAGTTAAGGGCACGCTTTTTTTCGATTTATCTTGCTGCGACTTTTTGAGGCTTTTTTCGCTTTCGCCCAAATCAAATCGCAGTTCGTGCGAAAAGCCTCCGTCAATTTCTTCACACATCATTTGCATGAACCCGGTTTCGCGCAGTTTAACTTTGATTGCAACTTGCTTTTCGCCCTTTGCGGTCTTAGCTTTTAACATAAGGGGCGGCAAAGGCAAGTATCGTTTTGAATTAAACTTTATCAGACGCCCCATCTGCTCTGCCTTTGGAGGCGACGGAGTGTAAAACAAATAAAAGGCCGAATCGACGCTCAAATCGATTCCAAAAGTTTTATTTTCAAACTCATAGTCTTTTTCGGGCTCGCTGCCCTTGCTCAATATGCAAAGCAGCTGCTCGGGCACATGGCAACTTTTACTTGAAGCTTTCGACGTGCCTATTCCCAAATAAACAGAAACAGGGCTGCCGCTCTGAATTCGGCGCCCATAACCGACGCTCACCAAGCCATAATAGGCCGCACCGGCCGCCACCGCCAAAATCGGGTGCGGGTTCTCTAAAATTTTAATTTCTTTCCCGCCCCAAATCGACAAAATGTCTGACAATCGCTCTTTTAGACAAGAGGCCTTCATTGTTCCGCCGTTAAACAAAACCGCGTCGGGAATAGTGTCGTTTGCCTTCAAAAACGCCGCCAAATGCTTGGTTACGGCTGGGTCTCGCGTAAAAGGCAACCCGGCTTCAGACAAGCCTAATCCCGCGTCTGCATCGGGCATTTCGTCTGCTTCTGTTAAAGGGAAAAAGCCATCGATAAGCAGCTGCTTAATCGCTTCTGTTGTAACCTTAACCTTGCTTGAACCGCCCAGAACCTTGCTCCCCGCGCCGGTCAGTGTAAAGGCTATATTTTCTTCTTCTTCGCCGGACAACGCTTTTTCTTTTGCCATATGGCTTTGAGCCAGCAAAGAAAGCCATTGCCTGCCTACGGGCTTAACGCCCTTGTGCTTAAAAGCCGCTTCAACGTGGCGCGCCAAAGCCAAATCTAAGTTGTCGCCCCCTATGAGCAAGTGCGGGCCGACCGCCAAACGCTTAAACTCCGGGTAATCAGAGCTGCCCGACCAATCTGCTTTTATAAGGCTGAAGTCGGTGGTGCCGCCGCCAATGTCGATAACCAAGACCGTTTCGACACCCTTAAGCTCAGAGACCATTATTTCGGGGTTGCGTTGCAAATAATCATAAAAGGCCGCCTGCGGCTCTTCAAGCAAAGACACAGATTTTATGCCGGCCTGCTCTATAGCCTCAAGAGTCAAGTTACGCGCGGCGGGGTCAAAAGATGCGGGAACCGTTACTATTATTTTTTGTCTGAAAAAATCTGCCTTTTCATCGTCAGCACCGATTGTTGCGTTCCAAACATATGCCAAATGCCTTAAATACTCGCTTGCCGCATCTACCGGCGAAAGTTTTTGCTCGCTGATACTGCTTTGCCACGGCAAAATAGGAGCGCGGCGCTCCGCACGCGGGTGGCAAAGCCACGATTTACTGCTGTGCACAAATCTTTCGGAATTTTGAAAACCCAATTCTTTCGCGTATGCCCCAACCGCTATGTCTTTTTGGGCAATAAACTCTGATTCGCTCAATTTTCGCTCTTTTTCGCAAAGATAAATAACCGAGGGAAGAGTCGGTAAAGGCTCGATCATTCCGTCGGCAACATACTGCGGTATTTCAAGGGTCTTTATACGCAAACTCGCGTCTTCTAAGTCTGCGTATGACAAAGCGCATTGAGTGGTTCCGAGGTCTATTCCGATTATGAATCTGCTGTCCATTATGCTGCTTCTCTTACGTTAAACTCGAGCCTCCAGCGGTGCTCATTGTCTTTCGAAATACAATAAACTTCTAACGTACCGATTTCGGTAATCACAACTTCAAGTTCAACATCTACCAGATCACCGGCCTTTAAACCGTCATAAGCCGGCATTTCGGCGGTCATTAAGCTTGTCTCTTCAAAGCTTTCGTCCATGTCGGGTATGAGCTGACCAAATTCGTCTTCGCGGCGACAATTCGACTTGAAAAATCTAAATTCCGCTGTCTTGCCTATTACAAGCCCAAACGATTGGTTTTCGACCTTTAAAACGCTTCCTTCTTCGGTGCCCTGCTTAGCCACGCACAGAGCTTTTAAGGGCGGCTTAAACCCCGGAACGGCCGGCATTGGAGTTTCGATTCCCAGATAATAAGATTGTGAAACACCGCCTCTGATTCTTATGCCTTTGCCCGAAACGGCTTGTCCAAAATAAACAGCGCCTCTTGAAACAGCCTTAGAAAGCTCAATTCCTTCCAAGACTTTAATCTGATCTTTGCCGGACTCGGTTAACCAGCTATCTATAATAGCCACCAAACGGTCTCTGAAAATCTTTGCCTTAAAAACTCCGCCATTGAAAAGTATCGCGTTGGGATAACCATACTCTTTGTGCGCGTCATTCATCTGGTTCTTTAAAAATTTTGCCAAGTGCTTAGAAACTGCCGCATCGGCCGCATACATCAAATTAAGTTCGCGAACACCTGAGGCTGTATCTTCTGCAGGCTCATCATTGATCGAACAGTGAGGGAAAAAGCCCTCAACAATATTGTTTTCAACATCTTCTCGTGTAATCTGAGTTTTTATTGTTCCGCCGATGACGCTGCTTCCGCGCCCCGAAACCGTTACAGGCACCGAATCTTTTTCAGAGTCGCTCAGCAATATCTCTTTGGCTTTTCGGCATTGGTGGCTCAACTGAACTGTCTGCCAGCGGCTAATTTTTTTGCCCGCATCTTCAAGTCTTTTAGCCGCGATGTAAGCCAGTGTCAGATCCATGTTGTCGCCACCCAGCAAAATATGGCTGCCGACCGCAACTCGGTCAAGGTTAAGTTCACCGTCAGACTCTGTTATCTCTATAAGACTAAAGTCTGTGGTCCCGCCCCCAACGTCGACCACAAGCACCACATCACCCTTTTTAACTTGCCGGCGCCAAGGGTTTTCTTTTTGTGATATCCAAGAATAAAAAGCCGCCTGAGGCTCTTCAATAAGCGAAACAGAACTCAACCCCGCCATTTTTGCCGCTTCCACGACCAAATCTCTGGCGGCGGCATCAAAAGACGCCGGAATCGTCACAATAACCTTTTGATTTTCGAGCTTATCTTTTGGAAACTCTTGCAACCACGCATTTTTTAAGTGGCTTATAAACATTGCCATGGCTTGAAGCGGCGATATCTTTTTCGCACTATCTTCGCCGTTAAAAGGCAAAATAGCTTTGGTTCTGTCCACGCGTGTATTGCAAAGCCACGACTTAGCCGAAGAAATAACTCTGTCGGGCACTTCAGCGCCCCTTTCACGCGCAAACTCGCCGATTATAAAGTCGTTGTCGCTGTTCCATGGCAATACGGGTTTCTCTTTTAAACGCTCAAAAATAAACGCCGGCAAAACCTCTGACGTGTCAACAGCGTTCTTAGGCTGTTCTTGGGCTATCAAAAGATAATTTATTGCCTCCCCATCGTCAGCCTCGTTGTCAGAACCGCTAATGATGCGCGAATAACTCAAAACCATATTCGTCGTTCCAAGGTCTATTCCAACAATGTATTTTGCAGCTGCCACAACAAAACTCCTTATCAGATTTCTATTTCAGCCTGAGCAATCACGTCGCCCTTCCAACCGTCGACCATTTCGGGCAGCTTGCACTCTTTAAGCCGCCACCCCTTATGAATCAGCTCACCCGTAAACGGCCCCTCAGCGGGCACCTTACCCGAAACCTTAACTGAATCAGGATCAATCGAATCAAGAGTTATTGTGTTGCCTTCTTCTTCGTTAAGCACAGGTTCTAAAATAAAACGTTCCTTAATCAGTTCTTGCAAGTCTTCATGCAGTTTGCGGAAAGCGCCTCCGAGGGTTTCGTCATCATAGTCGCCTATGTTCTCGTGAAGCATGTCTATCAGTCGCCCCTCTTTTTGCAAGAGATACAAAATCTGATAAGCTGCCGGCGGAACAGTGTCTTTGCCGCCTTTAAGATTTGCGTTTGCAGATGCAAGTTGTGCTTGCGATTCTTTAAGTTTCTCGCTTAAATCACGTTCTTGTTCGGTTAATTTCGCTTTTTCAGAATTAAGATCTTCAATCTTTTGCGACAATTTTTTAATTTTATCAGTTAATTCATCGCTTTTGGCTTTTGCGCCTTCTAATGCATTTGCGTTTTCTTCGGCCTCTGCCTGCAGTTTTTCGTATTTATCGGCAGAAACCTTTTGTTCAAGCGAAATCTGAAGCTCTTGAATCCTTAAATTAAGCTTTTTAATTTCTGTAAAATATTCGACCTTTTTGTTTTCAAAATCCTCTGCATCTTCTTTTAAAAGCTTAATCTCTTTTTGCAATGCGACCTCTTTTTTGGAAACCCCTTCAAAAGCAGCATACAAAGAGATAAACACCGAGAACAAAAGAATCAGCAAGCTTACATAATATACGCAGGCATAAGCCTCAACAGAGGTAACCAAATAAACAAATTCTTGCAGCTGCTTAATTAACCCCGATAATGGCTCTATTTGATTAACACTGACGTAATAACCGCCCGCAAAAAACACTAAGATTAAAATAAGGTTGATTCTGGCTGCCAATTTTTTCATATCAATTATGACCTCAAGACATTTTTTAAAGCTTTTCAGCCTATAAATTACAATGTTAATCATATAATATACAAGTGTTTATTAACATTAATTTTTTTTGTTGAAATTTTGTGTGAATTGTTAGAATATAGTAGATGTTGCTTTCTGTGGTGGACAGCAATTTCATTTTATTGCATGAGGAGAAACTTGAAATGGCTTCTAAAATTTTTGTAGGCAATCTTCCGTTCAGCGTAGACAAAGAAGGTCTTGAAAAGGCTTTTGCACAATATGGAAAAGTCGTAGGCGCAAAAGTGATTATTGACAGAAAAACCAATCGTTCCCGTGGTTATGGTTTTGTTGAATTCGAACAACTCACCGAAGCAGAGGACGCCGTAAACGGAATGAACGCAAAAGAATTTGAAGGCAGAAATCTCACCGTGAGCCTTGCAAAAACCCAAGAATAAAAACTGATGAGTAAACCTATTGTCTGAATCGAACGATCTAATTAAAAAAATTAAGCTGGCTGCTGACAAAAATCTTGATAAATATGTCGTAAAAGCTTTAAACGCATCTGCCGAACACGGAACCTTCGGCATGGAAATAGTCGATCGACTTCACGACAAACTGCCGAGAACATCCTGCGGTAATTGCGGCAAATGTTGCAATTCTGTTTCTATTTATTCTCTCGAATACCACCGAATCATGAGAGAAATAATGGCAACATGGCAACCCGAACGAATCAGAAGACTCGTTTCTTCAATCATGGACATCGAAAGCCGCAAAGCAACGGCCGACAACGAAAAACGGCTGCGATGCACATTCAGAGACGAGCACACGCGAATGTGCCTCATACATCCCGTTCGCCCCTTCCCCTGCAGAATTTTCGGGCTTTTAAAAGAAAACGGCTTGCGCGAATGCGAAAATGTTAACGACTTGGCTTTTCCGGCACAAACGGTAACACAAGACTACTTAATAGATCTGCAAATTAAGTTGCCCGAAAACTCTGAAGCTTTTGAACCTTACCCCAAAAGAGGCGAAATTCATTTTTTCCCATTTGAGTTTTGGTTCTTCAGATATGTTTTTTCACCCGAGAGAGCGCTTCAAATTTATCGCGATGTTTTAGTGCCAATTTCGACGCCGCTCACAAAAATGTGGGAAACAAATCAAGCATTACCGAAACTTGAGCCTGCCGATTACGAGCTATAAAAAACAAGATTACACATAAAAAACAGTCTTTGAGTTTAAATCAAAGACTGTTTGTTTTTAGAGCCTATAAGCCTATTCAGCGCAAACTTTTATGAGCGTAAATCGTCAAATCGCCTAAGCGATTAGTGTAGCTGCCGAATTCGTTGTCATACCATCCGAAAATTTTCGCGTGAACAACAGGTATTTCAAGTTCTTGGTTAGGTATAAGTCTCATGACTTCGGCAGAAATGCCCGGCACTCTTGACAAATCGGCTTTTAAAAACGTTGTTCGCGTGTGATTAAACTGCCCTTCAATCACTACGGCGGCATTCATGCCCGACACATCGGTCGAAACGTTTTGTTCTTCTGAATACACAACCAAACTGTCGGGTAAAGACGCAGCGCGGCTGTATATTTCGTTAATTGATTCTCTGCTGATATCAGTTTTTTCTGCACCCAATTCGCGATGAGCCTGGAAAGTTGCGTTTAAAATTATCAAAGATTCGGTTGGCGTAGGAATTCTTATGGAATCAGCCATAAAGCCAATTTCTTTAACTTCGGGAATAACCTGAACCAAAGCTTCTGCGGCATTAGTCGAGGTCAAAATGAGATTATTCAAAACACTTCTGCTTTTACGCAAATCTTTTTCGCCGGCTCCCGGAACGCTGTCAAGCACTGACTGCGTATTGGTTGCCGAGTGAATCGTAGACATGGAAGCGGTCAAAATTTTGCTGGTTGCTTCGTTTTCCAGTAATGGCTTGATCATATGTGCAAGCCCGGTAGTTGTGCAAGACGCCGCAGATATTACATGATGCTTTTCGGGGTCAAATGAGCCATGATTGATGCCGTAAATTAAAGTTATTGCATCTTCGGGCAGTGTTGCGGCCTTATTTTTGATTTTAAACGCCGACGAGTTCAATACGACACGCGCGCCTGCGGCCAAATGCCCTCTTATAGAGCCTTTTGCGTCATCAGGATCAATTGTGGGATCAATGAATTTGCCCGTACACTCGGTTACAACTTCGACGCCATAATCGCGCCAGGGGATGTCTTTTGGGTTTCGTGCTTTGCGAAGTATGGTCACGGGAACACCGTCTATGCGCATTTTTCCGGCTTCGTTATCTAATATTTCAATAAATGGCTTCGCGTTTACACCATATAAAAATCTGTGCATAGCGCCGTATGTTGAATCTTTTTCTATAAATTGCGCCACAGCATACAAGTCGCGCCCAATTTCTCGACCTTGGTTAACAATGATTTCATCGAAGTATTTAGCTCCGATGTGGTGCCATAAAGTCAACTTGCCGATACGACCGAGACTGTTGATTCCAAGAATTTTCTTCCGACCTTTGAACACATCAATTGCCATTTCAATACTCTCCTATTATTTATTTATAATAAGTGCTCACACTACCTTTAAACAGTCTACTCGCCATTTTTAAAACTTACAAGCCATTTAGCCTTTAATTCTTTAAACTATTGTGATAAGATTCTGTAAATCAAAAATTCGAGGCAATAAATGAACGTTGCAGGTAAAAAAGTAAGTATAGTCGGAGCTGCCAAAAGCGGTCTTGCTGCCGCTAATTATCTTATAAAAAACGGCGCAAGCGTTTTTATCTCAGACATACAAAAAGAAGATAAGCTTAAAGCCGCACTGATAACCGAAGGAATAATAGATCTGGTAGATTTCGAAGCCGGGGTCCACTCTGAAAAAATTCTTGCCTCAGACTATATAATACTCAGCCCCGGCGTAAGAAGCGACCTGCCGATACTACTCAAAGCCGCTCAAGAAGGGGTTCCCGTCTTAAGCGAAATAGAAGCGGCATACCGGCTTTCTAAGGGGAAAAGAATAGCAGTAACAGGCAGTAATGGGAAAACCACTACAACCACACTCCTGTCGACTATATGTGAGTCTCATTTTAAAGAAGTATTTTTAGGCGGAAACATAGGCATTCCCATAATGAAATTTGCCTCGCAAACAACCGAAAATTCTGTGCAAGTGTTAGAAATAAGCAGCTTTCAGCTAGAAAACATATCTCTGTTTAAACCTGATATAGCAATAATAACTAACTTTTTCGAAAACCATTTAGACCGCTATCCAACCTATCAGTCATACATAGACGCAAAAAAACGCATTGCCATGAATATGAAACAAGACGATTATTTAATATTGAACGCTGAGCAAGAAATAATGCGCAATATGGCAAAAGAAGTTAAATGTAAAACTGCCTGGTTCGGAAGAAACACAAACAATCTCAGACCGGCTATAACCGTTAAAAACGATTGCTTTGTTTATCTGCCTGAAAAAGGCGAAGAAAAGACACTTTTCCCGCTCTCTCAAGCCAAAATACCGGGCGAACACAACATTGAAAACATCATGTGCGCTGCTCTTGCAGCCATTCTGATGCAAATCCCCGAAAGCAAAATCGAAGAAGCCGTAAAAAACTTCAGCGGAGTGGAACACAGGCTTGAATTTGTTAAAAATATAAACGGAGCCGACTATATAAATGACTCGAAAGGCACAAATTGTGCAGCTTCAATTATTGCCATGAGAGCCTGCAAAAAGCCCCTCATACTTATTGCAGGCGGCAGAGACAAAGGAACAGACCTTTCAGACTGGGTCAAATCAATCAGATTGAACTGCAAAACCGCAATACTCTACGGAGAGGCAAAGCAGCGATTCAGATCGGCACTTGAGGGCCTTGTTCCCTTAAAAATTGCATTATCCTTTGAAGAGGCGGTCAAAATGGCACACGAATCCGCGCAACCTGGCGACACCGTTTTGCTTTCACCTGCCTGCAGCAGCTACGACCTTTTTTTGAATTTCGAAATTAGGGGCACCAGATTCAAAGAGTTGGTGCACGAACTTGATGACAAACCGATTTAAAGATGAATATTAAAACTCACCAAGGCGACCATATACTTTTATTTGTTGTGATAGCCCTCATGGGTATTGGGCTGATAATGGTGTATTCGGCAAGTTCGCTAAATTCGATAGCCATAATGGCTGACGGCTTGTATTACTTCAAACGGCAGTTAATATGGGTTTGCGTAGGCTTATTGGGAATGCTTGCATTTAGCGTTATTCCTTACACAAAGCTTGAAAAAGCTACAGTGCCGATGCTTGCCATATCGATCATACTGCTTATACTGGTTTTGGTGCCCGGAGTAGCGCGCGATATAGGCGGTGCAAAGCGCTGGCTGAGATTTGGCGGGTTTGGATTTCAGCCCTCCGAGTTCGCAAAAATGTGTTTTGTGTTGTATATGGCGCATTCGATATCGATAAGGCAAGAAAAAATTAAAAGCTTCACCCAGGGAATGCTTCCCGATCTACTTGTTACCGGGGTTATATTTCTGCTTATATACAAAGAACCCAACCTTTCAACAGCCACCCTGATAATGGGAACCTACCTTACTATGTATTTTCTCGGAAACGGGTCTGTTAAAAACTTAGCGTGGCTGTCGATGGGAGGCGTAGGAATGATTTTTGCGCTTATTTTCAGAGCGGGCTATCGCATGCGACGTTTATTGGCATTCATTGATCCATGGGAAAACGCACAAGGAAGCGGGTATCATATTATACAGTCTCTGGTCGCAATTGGTTCGGGTGGCCTATTCGGATTCGGCCTCGGACAAAGCAGGCAAAAGTTCTTTATTTTGCCTGAGCGTCACACAGATTTTATCTTTGCAATAATTTGCGAAGAACTTGGTCTGATAGGCGGCATATTTGTGCTGTTGCTGTTTTTAGTGCTTATTTGGCGCGGTCTGTATATAGCAACACGCGCACCCGATATGTTTGGTTTTTTGCTCGCTTCGGGGCTGACATGCGTAATAAGTCTGCAAGTCATGGTTAACATAGGCGTAGTTTTAAGTCTTATTCCGACAACGGGCGTTACCCTACCTTTCATCAGTTACGGCGGCTCGAGCTTAGTGTTCTTGGCAATGGGAGTCGGAGTATTGCTTAACATTTCAAAATATACTTCAACGAAAAGCATGTATGAAGAACACAAACCCTCACTGTTCTCGGTGCAGTTCAAAGCGCCGGGGCACGGGATAAGGAAAGCAAAATGAAAGTTGTATTCAGCGGAGGCGGAACGGGCGGCCATATTTATCCCGCATTGGCAATTAAAGAAATTTTAAAAGAAAAATACGACTTTGAAGCCGGATACATAGGCGTTACGGGCGGACTGGAAGAAAAAATAATTGAAAGAGAAAAAGACATTCGATTTATGGGCGTTGAAGCCCTTGGAATGCCAAGAAAACTCAGCTTGAAATGGTTTTCGTTTCCTTTTGTGAACTTAAGAGGGATTTACAAAGCTTACAATCATTTAAGAGAATTTAAACCCGATTTGGCGGTTACAACCGGCGGATTCGTAGCATTTCCGGTGCTCGCGGCAGCCGGAATTCTAAATATTCCGGTTGTGATGCACGAACAAAATGCAGCCATGGGAGTAACAAACCGGCTATTTGTTTCATCGGCAAAAAAAGTTTTTTTGACCTATGAATCAGCATATAAACCCGATAACAACAGAATAATAGTAACAGGAAACCCCGTCAGAAAAGCGTTTTTGAACCAAAACAAATCAGACGCAAATAATCTTTTTGCAAAAAACAAAGATATTTTTACCGTAGCCGTGGTCGGTGGTTCAAGAGGCGCTCTGTCACTGAACAAACTTTGCATAGAGCTCGCACAGACTTGGCTTGAAGAACATAAAAACGTTAAGCTCATACATATTTCGGGCGAACGCGACTACGAAATGGTTAAAAACGCAATCAAAAACCCACCCGAAAACTACACATTGCTGCCTTATCACCACGAAATGAAAGAAATTTTCGATGCCTCAGACCTCTTGATCTCAAGAGCGGGCGCAACTATTTTGGCAGAAATAGCAGTATGCAAAAAGCCGGCAATACTGGTACCTTACCCTCACGCAACCGACAACCACCAAGAAAAAAACGCTAAGGTGCTCGAAAAACTGAACGCCGCAAAAATGTTACGCGACGACGAACTCAGCTTAGAAACCATCTCAAAACTGCTGACAGAACTGCAAGACAAAGAAAAACTAAAAAAAATGGGTATTGCAATGGCTAATTCAAGACCCTCAAATGTCGAAAGTAAAATATTAGAAGAACTCTCGGTTTTGCTTGACTTTTAGCCTCGTTTTAATCCATATTAGAATGTGAAAATCAGTGGATGGAGGTTGTATTTGTGGAATCTTTTGTTCCCTTAATTGCTTTTGGCGTTATTATACTATTTTTCGTTATCTCTTATTATGTCCCTCTCGGTCTCTGGGTCAGCGCGATTGCTTCAGGCGTCAGCGTTGGGCTGGGCGACCTGATCGGAATGCGTTTAAGACGAGTTTCTCCAAGAGAAATCATTGACCCCGCAATCATGGCAAAAAAAGCCGGAATAAACGTAGGGCTCTCTGACCTCGAATCACACTATTTAGCAAAGGGCAACGTGTTTAAAGTTGTATCTGCTTTAATTGCCGCGCAAAAAGCAGGAATCAACTTATCTTACAAACAGGCCACAGCAATAGACTTAGCCGGGCGCGATGTTTACGATGCAGTAAAACTCTGCGTAAAACCTAAAGTTATTCAAACTCCGTTAGTAGCCGCAATGGCCAAAAACGGAATCCAAGTTAAAGCAATAGCAAGAATCACCGTTAAAGTCGATATCAACAAATTGGTCGGCGGCGCAACCGAAGAAACAATATTAGCGCGTGTCGGCGAAGGTATCGTTACAACTATCGGTTCTGCAGCCAGCCACGAAGAAATATTAGAAAACCCCGACAAAATTTCAAAAACCATACAAAGCAAAGGCTTAGACGCCAATACCGCCTTTGAAATATTGTCAATAGACATAGCTGACGTAGATATAGGCGAAAACATCGGCGCAAAACTCCAAATAGACCAATCTGAGGCAGACATGAAAATCGCCCAGGCAAAAGCTGCCGAAAGACGTGCAATGGCAGAAGCCAGAGAACAAGAAATGAAAGCCTATGAACAAGAAATGAAAGCTAAACTGGTTGAAGCCGAAGCCGCTATACCACAAGCAATCTCTGATGCCCTCAAAGACGGCAACATGGGCATACTCGACTATTACACTCTTAAAAACATCAGCTCCGACACAGAAATGAGACGTTCTTTCTCAAACATGGCAGATCCAAACACAAAGAACGACAAGAACGGAAAGCAATAAAAAGCAGGAAGTCAGGTTAATATAATGGAAGAAATCGTCCTAATGGTATTGTTTCTGATTCTTTCGCTAATTTCTAACATCAAAAAGAAACCTAAAAATCTAGAAGAATTAGACATAGACTTCGGCGAAATCGACATGAGCATAAAACCCCGAAAAACTTCCGGGTTCAAAAGTGCTCCTATCGACACTTCTACACAAAATGCCACAAAGACCTATGACCCGGAGCCATTTAAAAAGAGGCTCTCCAACAAACATAAATCAAGCGAAACGGCAAGGCAAGAACAAATTGCCAAAGCATCCGAAATTTTGAAAGATATTCAAAATAAAGTCGATGCAGAATCAGCGGCGGCAAAGCCCGTCGTTTCGTTTGAGCGCGATGACCTGCTTAAAGCTTTTATAATGAAAGAATTAATGCAAAGATACGATTTAAACAGAATCTACGAAAGAATACCCTCTTTTAACAAAGATGAATAATTACCTTACAAACAAACCGGGCAAATTTGCCTGGTTTGTTTTTCGCTGTTTAGCCAGATATCTTGTGAGCCTTTTTATACCATGTTTTAGGCATTTTGGCGAAACAGACTTAAAGAGAGGGGCACAAATATTTATTATTAAAAACTTTGGCCTGCCGACCTGGCTGTTACCGCTGACAATTTTTAAAAAACCCCTCAGATTCGTAATCGCAGACCTTAATTCCGATACAAAATGGTATGACATGGCTTTATCGGGCGGCCTAAACCCGATTCAACTCTCAGGCTCATTTGAAGAAGATTATAAAATTATTAAATCTCTTATAGAAAATAAAGAAAAAATTATATTAGTTATTTCACAAGATGAAAACGAATCATTAAGCACCGAACTGACAAAAACATTAAAAAAAATACATTTTAAAGAAACCCTCTTTATGGCCCTTTCAGGAGCAGATAAAATTTTTCAAAACAATTCCAAAATTCCTAAGGTTCTACCGGTAACGATGCTGTGTGCAATGCCGTTCATGCCTAATTGCAAAAACAACTCAAATAAGCCTTTTATTGAGCTTATTTTTTTGGAAAAAGCTTCACAAAATGTTGCTATATGCGATGAACCTTCGATATTCGCAAACCATAGAAAAAACTTATAAATATATCACAATAAAATAACAATCTGCCGATACAGCGTTAGTGTTTTAAATCAAAACAAAACCCAAAAAAGGAGTTTTAGGTATGTTTGATCATATTGTAAGTTTTGCAAACTGCTATTTTATTGCTCTGTTCAGCTTTCTTATATACATAAGAAAAAGTTTTTTGCAAATGCCGGGAAATGAAACCTTGCCCTCACTCGACCTGAATTATACAGATGAACAAGCTCAATACGACGCAGAAAACGAGATTATTGTTAACAGCAGCATTTAATTATGACTAATTATGAACTTCAGATTAAAAAGGAACTTGAAATGGCACGCATCGTCCAGGACGGAGCAATGCCAAGAGAAATTCCCGATGTAGATAATCTTGAAGTTGCGGCGTATTTCCATCCGGCCAGATTCATAGGCGGAGATTTTATAAGGTTTTTAGGCTCAGAGAACAAAAAACGCTTAGGCCTGCTCATCGGAGACGTCTGCGGGAAAGGTGTACCCGCAGCGCTTATTATGGCAGTAGTATTTTGTCTTTTTAAAGAGAAATCATCTTTAACCAAAGACCCCGCAGAATTAATGTCAGAAGTAAACGTTTCTTTAAAAGAATTTTTGGGTGCGGGCTCACATTTTAATTCAACTGCATTATGGGGAGTATTGAATATTTCGACAATGGAATTTGCTTATGCCAACGCAGGGCACGATTTTCCTTTGCATTATTCCGCAAAAACAGACTCATTCAGCGAACTTCCATCTACAGGCACGCTTTTAGGGATTTTTAAAGAAAGTCAATACACAGCAAAAACAGTTAAAATCGAAACGGGCGACAGATTATATTTTTATTCTGACGGTCTGTTAGACTATTTTGAAGCATTATACAAATGCGAAGACGGGTACAAGTTTTTAAAAGAATATTTTAAATCTAAAAACAATGAGAGTCCTGCAAATATTGTTAAAGAGTTGGCAAAATCAGTTAACAACTCAGGTGAATGCGCAACCGACGATATAACACTTACTGTAATTCAAATAAAATGAAAAATTTAAGCATTAAACTTCTTTTAATCTGTATATTTTTTAATATAACCCAAATTAACTACGCACAAACGACTGCAGACGGCACGTTCAGACTCAGACAAACCGCCGAAAAATCAATTAAGATAAATTCAAATACAAAAGCAGCTAATTTTTTCAGAGCATCCGCAATCTTATCTGAACTTAAGCCTCTAAGCTCAAAAATAGGGTTTCAAGTTTTCAACTTTGAAAGTAAAACCTATGAATATAAAGAAGGACTGTTCCTTAAACAAGGCCGCTTCTGCAAAATATTCGCCGAGCAAGAAGCCATAACCAAACTTAAAATTAACACCCAAAATCTTGCGTCAGATATAGTAAAAACTTTTGACGAAATTATATATCCGCTGATTGTAAAATGGTTCGGAACACCTCAAATTCCAATTGAATTAAATCTTCCCGATAACGATATTTACATTTTTCTTACAACAATTAAAGGACAATTTTCTGAAGGCTATGTAGCCGGATACTTTGATAATCGCGATTTAGAAACAAAAACCGGAAACAGAAAACCGGTGTTGTTCATGAATTTAAACGGCAATGAATCAGATAACACGAACGATAAAATGAATTCTTTCTACCGAACTTTGGTGCACGAATTTCAGCATTTAACCAATTACACTTTAAGAAAAGCCTTAAACCTGAAAGAGCAAGAAAGATGGCTTGACGAAGGCTATTCAATGTTTGCAGAATACATTTACTCAGGATGTGTGGGTAACGACAGCCAAAAGATACCGCCGGCACCGCATCTTGAAAAATACCTGAATGAGCCTAACATAGATATAGCAAATAATTCTGAAACCGCATGGTTTCAAGAGCCGGCTCTGTATAAACAATACGGAGGTTCATTTATTTTCGTGGCTTATCTTGTCGAAAAATACGGCGGTGACACCGAAGCTTTACAACAGCTTTTCCTAAAGGAACTGGTTAAGAAAAGAGAACCGGGAATAGCAGGCATTGAGCACATGCTAACCTGCTTAGACAAAACATTTAATGATTTGCTTTTTGACTTTAACGTAGCTCTGACTATTGATGACCCTTTTGCAAACAACGGATTATGGTCTTTTAAGAATAAACTTGAATCATTCGGAGAATCAGGTAAGTTAATCCCTATAAGTAGCATAAAAGGCGCAAAAACAGATAATATATATGTTTTGCCTTCGTCTTTTAAAAATTTATCTGAGATAAATACAGAACATTACCCTTACACAATGCAACCGATCGAGATTCCCGTTTTTGAGGGAGAAAACATAGTTGTAGTAAAGCCCAAAGAGCCTTAAGAGACAATACCTTTATTGGCTGATTGCAGTTAAAACTGCTTCGTAATCGGCTTTGGCATCTTGAAATTTTTCCAATTTTTTGCGTGCTTTCTCTTGATCGCCTGAATTGATGGCTTTCACATAATCTTTATAGGCTGATTCATAGGCCTCTTTATACTCTTTTAGGTCGTTACCTGCGATATTTTGAGCCGCTGACTCGATATGGCCGGGTATCAAAAGGCTTTGTGAACCCTGCGCTTTTGAAATTACGTTGCTCGAAACTAAGACAGAAGAAGAACTTTTACCTGCGGGCATATAAACATTCGGCAACGCTTGTTTTGCTTTGTTATCACGTCTGAACCAAGAGGCAACCTTTGTAAAGACCTTCTCACCGATGATTCCGCCTAATATACCGCCTAACATAGAACCGACGACAGGAATAGGTATCATCGCGCCGAGCATGGAGCCTAAAACGCTTCCTATGGATTGCCCCGAAACAGCGACCCAGTCAATTGCTTTTAAAGATTCCCTAAAAGTCATTCCTGAACCCAGGCTGCTGCCGAGGTTCCCGCCAACAAGAGCTGTCATACTCGGAATAAGAGCTCCGGCAATGCTGCCGACAACGGCGGGGGCAAAAGCTTGAATCAAAGGAACCACAACCTGACCGGCTGCAGCACCCAAAGAAGAACCCACAAAATTGCCCAAAAATTGCATTGAAAAAACTGCTTTTGAAGCGGCTTTAAAACTGGGCTTTTCGCCGTTCATTAACTGGCTTGCCAGGTTTATTGCTATGGATGTACCTGCTGTAACAGCCATATTCTTAACGCTGAAAGACTGCTTAATTGAGTCAGCCGCTTGTCTTACGCCTTGCCCAAGCGCTTTTTGGCTTTTAAGAACAGTTTCGCTCAATCTGACGGAACGATACCCCTGAGTATTGCTACCATCAAGCACACCGTCAATTTTTCCTTCAACTACGGCTTGTTTATAAAGAGATTCATTTAAAGCCTCGTAGTCTCTGAGCTTTGATTCGTAAGCCGCCTTTAACTGAGATTTAGAAGCGGGGTCAGAAGCGCTCAAATAGGCCTGTTGGGCATCGTGAAGATCTTTGTATCTATATTGGGCACCCGAATCAACCGTTGCGTATTTGGTGTTTGTCAAAAATTGATCTATCATTGAACTGCGATCTTCGGGAAACATTTCAATAAAGTCATGTACAAACTCAGTGTAATTTTGCGGTTTAGCTGTTTCAAATACTTGGCAAACTTTAGAAAATGGATATTGAATATCTGATGAGTCTAATAAATCGTAAAATAAAGATGCATTAACGCCTTCGGTCGAAAGCATATCCGAGGCAGACCTTAAAATACCGTCATTTACCGCGCCGGTCACACCCTGATTTTCAAAAATATAACGATTTTGCTCAATGTTATTTTGTGTCTCGAGGCGCCAAGAAGAGCTCACGTCATTATTTGCACGAAATTCTTTGGTAGAAAGAGCTTCGATCGCTTCTGCCCATCCTTCAGAGATGGCGAATCCACCGTCTGAAACGGTATTTTTTGAATGAGCGCCCCGGTAAGAGGTTGCCGGGTAATTGGGTGATTCGTAAAGTTGATCCATTATCATGTGGCCGATTTCGTGAGAAATGACAGAGGCCCCCGAAGGATCTTTCATACCGCGGGTAAAAACTTCGCTGTTGCCTGCCACAACAATGCGATTAACATTAGAGTTATCGCGATAGATGATTTGCCCCGAAGCGTCACGCTCAGCCAAAACAAAGCCTGAAGAATCGTGGCAGATATAACCTGATTCGTCAATTTCGAGATAAACAGGTTTTTTTAAATCATTTACAAGCCACTGAGCAAAAGCAGGGTCTTTTGTTCCCTCGCTTACGGATTTTTGCAATTGATTTATTTTATAGTTTCGGGCTTCGATTTGCATCCCGACAGTTCGCCTCAAGCCCTCGTTGTTTTCTATGTAAGTTTTCAACTGCTGAAATCTGGGGTCAGAGCTCTCTAATGCTCTTAAAACAGGAACCTTATTGCCAAGAAAATCTTTGGTTTCACTTATAGCGCCGCTGTTAAGGGGAGCCACTATTTTGAATTGTTCCATCGCAGCTTCGCTTGTCAAGTTTTGCGAAGCTATTACACGGTTATTTGCATCTTTTACAAAATAAGAACCTGAGTCAACATCGTAAGTCGGAGTATAAACTTTTTGAATTTTGCCTGCAGAATCGGTGATAACATAACGAATACCGCTTGAAGTAACGACAAATGTTCCTGCCGCTGTTGCAACAGTGCTGATAGACATGGCTAAAATCAGCAAAATCGCTATTTTTACCGACCTGAATTTTTTCACAAAACTACCTCCGACGGCCAAAACTCCTGTACATTTATTTGATTATAATGATTTTACTTCTGATGCGCAATAACAACCGCAGTTTGTTGACAATAAACCAACAAGATGATATTAACTATATATCAAATTTTCACCCGAAAGGTATTCGATTTATGGCAGTTAATCTAATTGGACGCAATTTTTTAACATTAAAAGATTTCACCCCCGAAGAAATTCGCTATTTGCTCAACCTGGCCTCTGACCTTAAGAAACTTAAATATGCCGGTATCAAACCCAGAAACTTAGAAGGAAAAAGTATTGCGCTTATTTTTGAAAAGGCCTCTACCAGAACCAGATGCGCTTTTGTTGTAGCAGCCGTAGACGAAGGCGCCCACCCCGAATACCTAGGCAAAGATGACATTCAGCTCGGAAAAAAAGAGACCGTTAAAGACACTGCCAGAGTATTGGGCAGAATGTTTGACGGCATTCAGTTCAGGGGCTTTAAACACGAAACAGTCGAAGAACTGGCAAAATATGCGGGTGTCCCTGTATGGAACGGCCTTACTGACCAATATCACCCCACACAAATTTTGGCTGACCTTTTAACAATCGAAGAATATTTTGGAACCCTCAAAGGCATCAGCTTTGCATACGTAGGCGACGGCCGCAACAATATGGCCAACTCTCTTATGATAGGCTG
>Ga0172377_10001145_pt1 | contig 26262 bp, 16 predicted proteins | sample Pumphouse3metaG_FD_119749 | JGI IMG/M metagenome (GOLD analysis project Ga0172377, IMG submission 119749) | Leachate microbial communities from a municipal landfill in Southern Ontario, Canada - Pumphouse #3 metaG | ecosystem: Engineered > Solid waste > Landfill > Unclassified | place: Canada... | reverse complement strand
TCGAATACAGCCGCATTATCACTCTCAGCGCCCCTACCTTCAGCTGGAGCGGGATCATCATCGAAGATTTCATAGGCAACAACAACGGCATTATCGATCCCGGTGAAAGCCTCACCCTTAAATTCCCCTTCTCCAACATCGGGCACGCCCAGGCCACCGAGATCACCACCGCCATGGTCATCAACGGCGTGATGAACGTCTCGGAACCCATGCAGACCACCTGCGCGGCCCTCCCACCCGGCGGCGAAAGCTACATCGAGTACTTCGTGACCTTCAGCTCCCAGATCCCCTCCGGTACCGTGATCCACCTGAACACCATGCTCTTCAGCGGCGAATATGTCTCCACCCACGCCTATGCCGTGAACGCCGGCATCGTGGCTGAAAACTTCGAGACCGACTTCGCCTCTTTCGATTGGAACTTCACCGGAGGCAACTGGACCGCCGAAGCTGGCAGCTACAATGGCACCACCGCCGCCCGCAGCGCTACCATCACCCACAACCAGAGCACCGCCATGAGCGTGACCCTGGATTGCCCGGCCGCCGGCACCATCTCCTTCTGGAAAAAGGTTTCCAGCGAACAGAACTACGATTTCCTCAAGTTCTACATCAACAGCCAAATGAGGGGCCAGTGGTCCGGATCCAACGACATCTGGAGTCAGGAGCTCTACGACGTGCAGCCTGGCGTCAACACTTTCAAATGGGAGTACGTAAAGGACGACGGCGTTTCAAGCGGTAGTGACTGCGCCTGGATCGACGACATCGTCTTTCCCTCCACCGGCGGAATTTCCGGCACGCCCGTCATCAGCCTGGATTTATCCAGCCTGGATTTCGGCAATGTGCTGATCGGCGAAACCGCCTCCCTGCCCTTCACCATCAACAACACTGGCGATGCCGTCCTGATCGGCTCCGTGGTGGTGGACGCGCCTTTCACGGTGTACCAGGGCAACGGCGATCCCAACAACTTCATCTACATCGTGGTGCCGGCCCAGTCCTTCCTCACCATCAACCTGGATTTCAGCCCTCTGGATGAAACCAGCTACAGCCTGCCCATGCTGATCAATACCGACGATCCGGCCAATCCCGCCCTCAGCGTGCAGCTTACTGGCGCCGGCCAGCCCCTGGCCAATGACGATCCCGTGATCCCGGCTGTGACGGAGCTGAAGGGCAACTACCCCAATCCCTTCAACCCCAGCACCACCATTGCCTACAGCGTCAAGGAAAGCACTCCGGTCCTGATCGGCATCTACAACATCAAGGGTCAGCTGGTGCGCACCCTGGTGGATGAGCAAAAGGAAGCCGGAAACCACCTGGCGGTCTTCGACGGCCTGGACGACAACCGCCAGCCCCTGTCCAGCGGTGTTTACTTCTACCGCATGCGGGCCGACAGCTACAGCAAATCGAACAAGATGATCATGATGAAATGAGCACGGAGCAAGGAACTGGCGGCCACACGCCGCCCTGGTTCCGCGACCCTGACAATAAACCCAGCCCCGGTTCCTGCCGGGGCTTTTTCTTTGCGGCAGTATGATTCATCACGGAAAATCGAGGAACCAGGGTAAAGGGTTCAGAAAAAGACGAATAGAACACGGATAATATTATCAAGGGGACATGTGGGATTTAAGAGGGCCAGCGGATTACGCAGATCAAACAGATTTGCTCAGGAGAGCCCGAACGTCCGGACCTAACCAGCGGGTTTAGCCTTGGCATATAACCGAAAATGCCAAAATATAGTTGCTGATTGCAGCCGGTGTGGAAATATCGCCACACATGTCTTATCTTCAACATTTACAGCACTATACAACATATTGTGTTTGTTCGCTCTTCTTCCAATAAATTTCACCATATCTAAGCAAGCAACTGTTTGGTAAACCTTTAGCCACCACATACTGAAACGCCCTTAGCATCGAACACGGTCTTCTCTACTCTGCCGATCAATTTTCTTATACATTTTTCTCTTGACGGGATTCTTGCCAAGCTTTAAAAGAGCATCAGTGATTGAATAGTGTGATCTAAATAGTACATATTTGAAAGCTTGTGCCTTTTGGCCCGGGCTCGAACCCTGCACTGAACGGTGCGATTTTTACTCCTTTGAACAAGGAAGGTTAGGTATTATGAAACTTACAAGACTTTTTCTGACGTTGCTACTACTCGGAATTGCGTCCTTAGCCATGGCTCAAGCTTATATTGAGAATTTCGAGACGAATACTTACAATTACTGGACCTCTTACGACATTGGCATAAAAGTTGATGAGATTATCGGTGCAGGCGGGGTTGCCGGTCCTCGGGGGTATTTTGATTACCCCACTCAAAGCATGGGAGAGTGGCTGCCCGATCCTTCTGTAGGCTTGTGGTACAATATCATGGGCGACGAAGCTGGCGACCAGGGTACGACCACGCCTTTCACACTTACCAATATGCCTATTTACAGCTGCCCCATTCTCCCGGACGGCACTACATCTTACACCTATCCCTACGCACTTACCAACCCTGCCGATCCTTATTATTATGAACTTAAACAGGTTAATTATTCGCAGGGTTACTGGGGCAACTTCTGGAACAGCGCCAACACCAGCTGGTATGTGGGCGATATCAACGGCGGTTACTTGGTAAGCAACGGCATGGTGAACCTCACTGCTGCCGGCACCTTGTCCTTTTCAGTTTTAAAATTGCCCGCGGGTGGAGGTTCAGGATATCTTTGGGTGGACTACGCGACAACCTCTGATCCAGCCGGCCCTTGGACCGAATTGATCGATGGCTACCAGATCCAGCACAGCTCCGGCACTTGGGTAACATACACTGAAACCCTGCCGGCAGTGACCATTCCTGAAACCAATAACATGGCCTACATTAGACTCCGCTTTCGCGGGAACACTACTGGCAACAACCCTCCTTTCCAACCCCAACCAAACTATTGGGTTGATGATCTAACAGTCACCAATTACGAGCCGCCCCTGCCGATCGAGCTTTCCGGCTTCCTGGCCATGCTCTCCGTGGACAACTTTGTGAACCTGACCTGGGTGACCCAGTCCGAGACCGGCGTGCTGGGCTTTTACCTTTTGCGCAACACCCAGGAGGAACTGGATGGCGCGGTCACGATCAGCGAGCTGATCCCCGCCACGAACACCTCCTCCCAGCAGACCTATGTTTACAAGGACGACGAGATCAGCGAATCCGGCACCTATTACTACTGGCTGCAAAACGTGGATCTGGACGGCACCATACAATACCATGGCCCCGTTTCCATCCTCTATTCCCCCGCGGGATACTCCATCCCCGGGATCCCGCTTGCCACAAGCTTTGATCCAGTTTATCCCAATCCCTTCAACCCACAGACGAACCTGCCTTTCAGCCTGGCGGAACCGGGCAGCGTTAGCTTCGAGATCTACAACGCCCGCGGGCAGTTAGTGCGCAGGATCGAGACCGGGGAAAAATCCACCGGGCACCACCAAACGCAGTGGGATGGGCTCGACTCCTCCGGCAAACCCTGCACCACCGGCGTTTACAATATCCGTATGACCATCGGTTCCAGCAGCTACTCCCGCAAAGCGGTCCTGCTTAAATAAGACACTCCTGACCAATCCTGAAACCCCGGACGCCCTGTCCGGGGTTTTTCTTTGCGGCAGTATAACTCGTCACGGAAAAGCGCGGATCCAGAGAAAACGCGTTTGGAAAAAAGAGAAGAAGAATGGGAACGCGGAAAGGCACGGAAAAGACGCGGAAACACGCTGAAAAAGAAAAGGATAAGCGTCATTTCGGACGCCGCGGAGCCTGGAGTTCAAAGCCCCAAGCATGGTTACAAGGTATCGCCAGACTCAGAGGGGTTTTGGACTTCAGGCAGCCACCCCTGTTTGAAGACCAAGCCAGCCAGGCAATGGCGGTAATTGCAAACCCATGCAATCGGCTTGAACTCCAAAGCACACCCCATCGCGAACGCCGCGGAGCCTGCGGAGCGGCATTGATCCGGGATCCAGGACACCATCCACCACCCTTCCACACCGAAAAATCCTGTTTGGCTCCTATTATCATTACGGGATCAATACGGGATCAATACGGATTTCATCCGTATTGATCCCGTATTTATCCCGTAATGATGCTGGGAGCGGTATGAAGATCAGCTGTCCTGGGTTAGCAGGTCGATGATTGTTCAGGTTCAGACTGTCGCCCTGGGCTTTGCAGCTCATCAGGCCGCCCTGGATGAGCTCGTAGTCATCCGGCGTGTAGTCTCCGGGGGTAAGTTCGTCGATAAAGCATTCCACCACCCCCTGCAAGATAGAATCGGTGAGCTCTTTCGGTATTGGCCTTGAGAATGCCTGGCACGGCTGTGGCGCGCTCGCGAAGCCCTTTTGGCTGCAGGGATTTTCTGCTTGACAGGAGGCCGCTCCCGCATAGGGGTGATTTCGTCTTAAGTTCCCTCAGGCGGGTCTTGCCGTCTTGGCACCCGCAGAAATTGCCAACACTTGGGGCCTCTCATCCGTTAGCTGGGTGTGGAAAGGAAAACAGATGTTCGATCTTCAGGACTTCGTCGCGGAGCATCAGCGGGCGCTGTTCAACTTCGCCTGCCAGCTGACCCGCTCTGAAGACGAAGCCGACGACCTGCTCCAGGATACCTGGATCAAGTGCATGCTGCATCAGCAATTGCTTTCCAGCTTAACGACGGCGAAGCAGCGCAGCTGGCTGTTCACCGTTCTCAAACACCGCTGGCTGGACATTTGCCGCCACCGCAAGCTGGAAAGGAAAGTGCAGGCCGAGCTGGACAAGCCGGTCACCAATCCGGTGCAGGTCTACAACCTGGAGCCCCATTTGGAGCAGCTTTCACCGCTGGAACAGCAGATCCTGCGCATGAAGTTTTGGGAAGAGAAGAACAGCCGCGAGATCGCCGCAGAACTTAAGCTTCCCGAGGGAACGGTCCGCTGGCGCTTGAAACAGGCCTTGGACCAATTGAGAAGATTGATCGAAAAAAGTGATAAGGAGGCAAGATGCCTACCCTGATACGAAACGTGGGCGTTCTGGACGCTCGCCAGGCCAGTGTGGAACAGGTTTCCGCCATCGGCCGGATTATGAATGTTGGCTGTTTGGTGGTAAGCCCGGCCAACCGGGCCGAATTTATGAAGGTCGGCCTGCATAATGTGGGCAAGACCCACGAATTGGATGAGGATTACAAGATCCACATAGGCCCGCTGCAACTAACCCGGGAAATGCTGGAAAGCGCTGCCAACCCTCTGAAGATCTGTGTGCTGGGATCGTTGGAAGTGGAGACCGGCATCCCGGCGGAACTGCTTTTGGCAAAGCTGGAAGGGATCTATCTGATCGGCCCGGCCTCGGTTCCGGAAGAGCTATACGGAGCGTTCATGAGCCGCGCCAAAGACATCACCGGCCACGTGAGCGTTGAACCCGCCGGCAGCGTTCGGGCCAAAGGCAAAGTGTTGATCAACAATGAATACCTGAACCAACTCGAGGATGGCACCGACCTCTCAGTATCCGGCAACGCCTCCCTGGATGAAGCACTGGACCTCGATCTTTTCAAACGCAAGATCAAAACGCTGCGCGTGGCTGGCGTGATCCATTTCGGCCAGGCGCAGGAGGAAACGCTCAGAAAACTCCTGGTGCAAAACGAGAAAACCCGCCTGAAGATGTATCGCCTGGATTTCCATTATGTACCCGGCGGCACCGTGATCGACAGTTTCACCCTGCTCACCGTGGACAAAAGGGTATTTTCCTGCCACGGCATCCTCATCCTCCACGAGGAAGTAACCCCGGAAGAGATCCGGGAAAAAAACCTGCGGTTCGAAGCCGGAACCCTCTATTTTCCGAAGTCCGTGACCCGGGAGATGGCCACCCGCCTGGCCCCGAAGACCAGAGGCTTGCCCTACGACCCGGACAAGTTCGCGGTTGTGGGCTGCGAGCAGCTCATCACCCAGGCCCGCCTGGCGGAAATGCCGGACAAAGGAACCCTGGTGGTCACCGGCAGCCTTGAGATTGATCCTCAGGTGCCACCCGCGGACATTTCCGCCAAAGTGGCCATCCTGGATAACTACGGCGAAATAATCGCCACCCGGGATGTCTCCAGCGTTCTCCAGGCCAAGCTCCGCGTCAATGAAGGCGTGATGCACGGCCCGGAAGGCGATGAGGAGGAAGACGATCCCTGCCAGGGACAGTATGACAACGTGATCGAAAACCTGGCCAGCTATACTCTATAGGTTTTTCCCAGTCCTGGGTTTTGCTGGCTTGGAGCGCTGAAAAGCGAGGGATAGAAGCTGAAAAACAAGGATAAAGATGATCCCTACGATCAGATAGATCGTAGTTACAGCTCTCTTTCAAAGCAAGCGGGTAATTCGGGGTTATTCAGCCCGGAGGGCGATAAAACATAGCGAGGGAGCGCAGCGAAGCGGAGCCCCTCGTACAAGAGCAGCAACAATATGGAAGCCCCTTGTGGGCGACAGCGATCTATCTCCGCGGTTCTGTCGCCCGCAAGGGGCTGGATTATTCGTTTATTCTTCTTACGAGGGGTTACGTTCCCACCCCCACGGCATTGCTTCGCTCCTCCGCGGGGCCTCCGGTAACTTCACACCCTCGCTATAAAATGTCGCCCTCCGGGCTTACCCACTTGCTTTGAAAGAGAGCCAGAAGAACTGGATTCCGGTGCCCGGATCCACCCGGCAAAAAAAATCCCAACACTTCCGGGGTGTCATCCGTTAGCTGGGTAGATAACAAAACATAGAGGTGATATCATGCAAAACCAAATGAACTACCACAGCGCGAATGAAGGCTCTTGCCAGAGCCAGACCGGCAACGCTTCCCCGCAGAGCGGAGCCGCGGTTCCAGAGATCAGGATCCTCAGCAGCTGGCTGGGACGCCGGCCCAATCTGATCAGAAACAGCCTGCGCCTTTTGTGAGAATACAGCCCGGACCTTCAAGCCGATCCGCTGGATCCGGGCTGTTCCGCTTCACCAGGAGCCATCCTGACGAAGCCCGGGCGAGCAGGGTCTTCAACTCCGGCAGGGCTTTCAAAACACCATCTCCATACCTCTTTCACCCCTTTCAAAACCATCCCTTCCCCAGTTTTGCAGCCTATCCCCGCGTCCCTGGCTCCATGAAAATCGCTCTGAGATAGAACTTTTTGCTTGACAGAAAGCGGAAAGGGCGATTTTATGAGAGAAAAGGAGTACCAAGGTAAGAACCATGCCCAGAATCTGGCTGTTCATTCTGGCGCTGCTACCCGCTGTTTTAGGCGCGCAGAGCCTCAATGACGATTACATGTTCCCCGGCGACGAGGCTTGGGAGGATCCCACCTACGAGATCCTCTCGCAGCCGGATTTCGATCTGAATGGCATGTTGGGCAACATATTGGTGGGTGACAACTGGTACTCCCAGATCCGGCTGCGGCCGGAGGTGGCGATCTGGAAAGTGGGCATCGGCATGGATATCGATCTGCTTTTCGACAGCGAGGGCCGCCTGCGCCGCAAAGGCTGGGAGTCCTGGCAGGATATCGCCAAAAAGATCTTTTACCTGCGCTTTGCCGACCGCCGCGATTCCCTTTATTTCAAGATCGGCTGCATTCCGGACTACACCCTGGGCCACGGCCTGATCTTCGACGACTATTCAAACATGCTGCGCTATCCCGAGGAAAAACCGATCGGCGGTTATCTGGGGGCCAACACCAATGCCTACGGCTTCGGTTTTGAGATCTATACCCACGATATCAGCAAGAACGAGGTGATCGCCGGGCGCGCGGCTCTGAAACCCTTGCAGGGCACAAAGCTGCCGCTGCTGAAAAACCTCGCTTTGGGTGTGAACCTGGGCGCGGACCGCGATCCCTACGGCAAATACCCCGATTCCGACCAGGACGGGTATCCGGACGTGTACGACAAATTCCCCGACGATCCCGACAGCTGGCTGGATACTGACGACGACGGCGTGCCCGACCAGGCGGATATCGATCTGAACGGCAATTCCCTGCTGGACCATCCCGACCTCAACCCCTATGTGGATGCTGTTTTTCCGAACATTGCGCAGAATTATCCGGATTACCCCTTCGATACGGCTGTGTTTCCGGATTCCGCGGCCAGCTACGCAGAACCCCGGCCCATGTGGATGTACAGCCTGGATTACGACCTCCCCCTGGTGGACGGCGAGAATTTCCGGCTCAGCCATTACGGAGAATACGCCGTGATGCGGGACCAGGGCAGCGGCCTGATCCTGCCTGGCTTCGCCGCCAAGTTTTTGATCTTTGACCTGAAGCTGGAATTCCGCAATTTCACCGATCGCTTCATGCCGGCCTATTTCAACTACCTGTACGACGAGCAGCGCTGCCAGGTGGTGTACAAAGGCATCGAGGGTTCAGGCGGGCGCCGCTATTACAGCCTGCGCACCAAGGACGAGGAACTGGAAGGCCTAAGCTCCAGCCTGGGCTGGTTCGGCTATCTGAAGGGCAATATCGCCAATTTCGCCTATCTGAAGGTGGCCTATCAGGATATGTACGACCACGGCCTCAGCAAAGGAAAATCGATCTGGGCCAAGCTGACCTTGATGCCCGAGAAGTTTCCCAAACTTCGGGAAGCTTCGCTCTATTACGCGCAGACGGACGTGGACAGGGTGGATTTCAAAAACTGGCGCAACCCCCAGGCCCAGATCAACGGCCTCATCGTGTATGGCTACAACGACACCTACAACCTGATCTGCAAATACCGGGAATACTATCAGGACGCCAACGGCGACGGCGTGATCGAGGGACAGAACGAGATCGTTGAATCCCTGAGCGTGGGGATCGAATTTCAGTTTTGAGCGGGCAGGGTGGCCAGCCAGAGCTGGCAGTCGCCGGCGAAGTGCAGATAGCCTGAATCCGCGGTCACGAAGGCAGCTTCACCTTTCTTCAGTTCCAGGCTTTCACCACCGCTCTCCACCAGCGTTGAACCCTCGCCGCAGAAAACGATCAGCGGACCTTGCCAATCATCGTAACCCATGCCCCAATCACCACCCAGGGAAATCTTCCGCAACTCAAACTCCCGCGCGCTGGTCTCGTAAGTGCTGGAAAAGGGGCCATCCGCGGACGGGGTGATGGTTTCGCCCGCGTAAGGCTCAAAATCCAGGATGCGGGCCAGTTCCTCCACGTCCACGTGCTTGGGGGTGAGGCCGCCGCGTAGAACGTTGTCCGAATTTCCCATGATCTCGATGCCGGCGCCGTGCAGATAGGCGTGCGGGACTCCCGCCTCCAGGAACAGCGCCTCGCCGGGGCTGAGAGTGACGAGGTTCAGATAGAGCGGAGCCAAAACGCCGGGATCCCCGGGATGGTGGTTCAACAGGTTCCGGCAGGTTTCCGCCGTGGAAGGATCCAGGCCAGCATCCCTTCCCAGAGAGGCCTTTAGCGCCTCCAGCGCCTGCTTCAGCTGATCGCCGCGCAGGCTGAGGAGTTCCAGAGCCAGCCGTTGAAACCAATTTCTGCTCATGTGTTTGGCAAAGGGGGCATAGCTGTTCAGACAGGCGTCCAGGCCTGCCCGGTGAAGGTTGTGGGCGATCTGCGGATAAGGCCGGAAGCCACAGAGGGCCTGAAATTCGCCAAGCGCGCAGATGAGTTCTGGTTTGGGCCGGGGATCGCGGTAATTGCGCCGCGGAGAATCCAGCGGCAAGCCCAGGCTGTTTTCCCGCTCGAAGCCAAGGCGGGCCTGGATCCCGGAAGGATGCGCCTGAAGCGAGAGCGGCTGCCGGACAGCCAGCACTTTAAGCAAAAAGGGCAGCTCACCGGAAGCGATCTTGGCGCCGTGCCCCAAAAATCTGTCCGGATCCCGCGCGATCAGCTCCCGCAGGCTGATCTCCCCCTCCACCGCGAATAGCTTGGAAGCACCGGCGGGATGCGCGCCCATCCACATTTCCGCCACCGGCAGCTCCGGATCCGGCTCCGTGCCCAGTAGGCGGGGAATGTAATCCGGCGACCCCCAGGCATAGTGTTTCAGCGGGTTGCTGAGTTTATACAGCGCCACTTTCACTCTCCCAGCCTGCCCAGGCGGCTCTGCAAAAGTTGCAGCAGCGGACTGAGCAGCGGAAAATAGCGTTTCGCCTGGCGCAGGTATTGGCGGGCTTTGTCTGTTTGCTTTTGCTGGATGAGCAGGCGGACCAGTTCCTCGTACAAGCCCACGGAGTAAGGATTCCGCTCGATGCCTCGTTCCAGGGGCGCCAGGGCCAGGGCGGGCATGCCGCTTTTCACGGCGCATTCCGCGTAAACCAGCACGTGCTCCGTTTGGCTCAGCGCGCCGCTGGTTTCGAAATCCATGAAGGCTTTGAGGGCCAGCAACCAGTATTGGAAGTGGGCGTAGGTAAGCGCCTTGAGCAGCAGCAAATGGCGATGCCGGCCGATCTTGGCCTCGGCCCTGGCGATGTATTGCTGCGCCTCAGAGTAGTTTTCAACCCGCAGCAACTGCTCGATCAGCAGGAAATAGATGAAAGGATTGTTGTCGATCACATTCATCAGCTCTTTCATGATGGCTATGCTTTCGCGGTTTTTGCCCAGGTAGGCCAGCGCCAGAGCCTTGTTGTAACGGACGTCGGTATGGGGGTTGCTGATCTGGTCGTAATATACGATGGCCAGCTGGTATTCGCCCTGGGCAAAGAGGGTGTTGCCGATGATCAGTTTAAGCTGATCATCCCCAGGCTTGTGTTTCAGCGCGGATTGGTAAGACTTCACCGCCTTGGCGTAAAGCTGGCGCCTTTGGTAAAAATCCCCCAGCGCTATCAGCGGGCTGGGATCCTGGGGATTTTCCTCCACGGCCTTGAGCAGCAGCTGCACCGCGTGGATCCAGTTCGTTTTCATCAGGGCTTCCGCCCGCAGGATCAGGTTGTGCAGGTCACGGTCGGCCAACACGCCTCCTCCCTTTGCCCAAGTTCATTAAGCAAGGCATAGCCCGGGACAACCGAGAATCCGAAGCCGAAACCGGCTGCAATGCCTCTGCTGACTTGGTGCAGAACCACCCCGGTGGGCAAACGCGGATCATGGCAGTTCCTTCAGGATCTCCTCGACGGCGCGCCGCAGCTGGGTGTCGTTGCCGGCGATCTCGTCTTCGGGGCTGATCTCGATCACGATGTCCGGCTCCACCCCGGTGCCTTCCATGTTCGTGCCGTCCAGTTTGTACCAGCCGGAACCAGGCAAACGCATGGAGGAGCCGTCCAGCAGATTGTACTGCCAGGTGCCGATCACGGAGCCGCTGGAGGGCCTGCCCACCACTTTGCCCAGTTTCAGCTCCTGATACACCGTGGGGAAGATCTCCCCGTCCGAAAAGGAATTCTCATCCGCCAGCACGATGCTGGGGCGGGTCCAGGCGCGGCGGGGTTCCTGGTTCCGCTGGCCGCTGTAGCGCCGGGAGGTGGAATAGGCGTAGGGCCGCTGATTGAGCAGGGAGATGATCTGGTCGTGAACGTGGCCGCCGGAATTGCCGCGAACGTCGATGATCAGGGCCTCCTTGTCCGCGTGGTCGCGGAAAACCTCGCGCTGGAAGTTTTCGTAGTCCCTGTCGCCCATGGCCGGTATGTGCACATAGCCTACCCGGCCAGCGCTGAGTTCATCCACATCCGCGCGGCGGAGGCTTACCTTGTGGTCATAGTGCAAAGCGCGGTTTTGGCTCCAGCTCAATCCGTCCAGCCAGGCCTCAGTTTCCGTATCCCCCGAAAGCAGGCGCAGCCGGATGCGTTTGCCGGTCTTGTCGGCCAGCAGCGAATCCAGCGGAGTGGAAGCGGTGATCGGGGTTCCGTCGATATGCGTGAGAATGTCTCCGGCGCTTGCGCCATAAAGGGTGGCCAGGCGGGAACCGGGATAGACCACGCGGAGGCGGATGCCGCGGGGCAGGATCTCGCTTTGGTCGAACTCCACCCCCAGATAGGCAGGCTGGCCCCAGCTGGGCCGGTAGCCTTCGCGGCGGGGGTAAAAACCTGTGTGGGAGGCGTTCACGTCGCCGATCATCTCGTTCACAATGGCCTCGATATCACCGATGGAGCGAGCCCGGCTGGCGTAGGGATGATAGAGCTCATAGAGTTCCTGCCAGTTCTGGCCGTGCATGTTCGGATCGTAAAAATTGAGCCCGAACACGCCCCAGGCCTCTTCGAAGACCCGGGTGTTGAGCAGGCTGGCGCTGTAGGAATAGTCAAATTCGGCCCCCAGCTGGCCCTTGCTGCGTTTGTCCAGATCGAACCAGCGCAGAGTGCCGTCCTGCAGGTAATAGAGGGTCTCCCCCACCCAGCTGAGGCTGGAGGCGTCTTTGCCGAGGTCATGCACTTCCTTGGGATTCTGGCCGTAGATATTGGCTTTTTTCAGCTTGAGGTTGCCGTCCGGGTGCTTTTGCGCGGTGTAATAAAAGGTGCTGTCGTCGATCACGCGCTCCACGCGCAGCCAGTGGTCATCTTCGCTGAGGATGGGATACAGCCGTTTTTCGATGCCTTCCCAGACTACCTTCAGCTCTTTGGGTGGGGCGGGTTCTTCCTCTGCCGGGGCTTGCAGGCTGTCCGGCTCCACGGGGATGCTGATATCCAACTCCAAGTCACTCTGGATCACATCCCGGTCTTCCTCATCCTTAACGCTGGGTGCAAAGATCTCCTGCCAATGGTCCACCTCCAGCTCATATTCATCGCGGGGCACGAGGTCCAGGCGATAGATCCCACCGCTGGAACGGCCGATCAGGATGGAGCGGTCGTCCTGGGTCCAGGCCAGGCCGCGGATCCAGGAATCGTCGTTCATGATCTTGCGGTGGGAGTCCGTGGTAAAGTCATAGAGCCAGAGTTCCCGCATCCACACATCCTCGCGGGTAGTGGCATAGACGGCATAATCGCCGCTGGAGTTGATGGCAAAATTGCTGGAGATGGGGCGCTGCACATCCAGGGGCTTAAGCTCAGCCAGGCTGGAATCGGCCACAGCGACCCGGCCGCTGAGGCGGTTGTCACCGTAACGGACGATCCATTTTCCGCTGGGATCGCGCGCGAGGCCTTCCACGTCCAGGCTGTCCGCTCCGAACCAGCGCACCTGCTCGAGCCGCATCAGGCTGTCGCAAGTTACGGAATAAAGCTTGTTGATGCCGTCTTCCATCATCTGCAGTACCAGGGTGCGGTTGTCGGCCATGAATTCCAGGTCGCCGATCGAGCTGTGGTTGTGGCTGATCTGTTTCACCTCACCGCCCTTGCGGGGCATGAAAAAGGTGTCGTACTTGTATTTGAAGCCCAGCAGCAGCCCGTCGCCCGAGATAGCGTAGGCCTCAAAGCTGTCCCGCATTTTCTCCCGCCGCTCATCCTGGCGCCAGAGGTCGGCATTGATGCTGACCTGAAGTTTGGAAGCGCCGGAGACGGGGTGGTAGCGCCAGATCTCGTTGAAATGCTCAAAGACGATACGGTCGTTGGCTCTGGCGATGGAAAGGTCGCGGGCGGACCAGAGCGGAAAGTTGGTCAGTTGCCGCGGGGAAGCGAAGTTGCCGTTGTCGGCGCGGAAGATCTGGAAGCGCTGGCCGTCCGAGGCGCAAAAATAGAGTGACCCGTCCAGATGGGAGTAGCGGGGGTAGCGTTCCGTATAATCGGTGTTGGTGAGCCGGGTGTATTTTTTGCTGGCCAGGTCGATGCTCCAGAGTTCGCCGGCGATGCTGCCGCGGTAAGCTTCGCGGTGGGGGTTGCCGTCGCGGTTGAAGACCAGGCTCTGGTTATCCGGCGCCAGGGAAGCGTAGCGGTCGCCGATCTCGGCCAGCAGCAGAGGCCGGCTGCCGTCCAGGGGAACTCTGTAAAAAGAGGAACCGAAGCTCTGGCTGTAGCGGGTGCAGAGCAGGTGCTCGCTGTCGGCGAACCAATCGCTGATGGTATAGCTTTCCCGGATCACCAGCTTGGTCTCGCCGGTTTCCGGGGCGATCAGATAGGGCATGGTGCTGCCTTCGCGGTTCGAATTGAAAGCGATCCAGCGCCCATCCGGAGACCAGCTTGGCCCCCATTCCCCGGCCTCGGTGGCTGTGAGGCGCCGGGCTTCCCCGCCGCCGTAGGGTACCAGCCAGAGGTCGGCGTCGTAAACAAAACAAACCTGCTCCCCGTCCGGCGAGATGGCAGGATCGGTGGCGAACTGGGGCTCCAAAGCCCAGCCCAATGCAATGGAAAGTGTCAGGATCACAAATAGAATCTGTTTCATGTCCTCAGTCCTTTAGTCTTTTTCCCAGATATCCAGGCCGCTCTTGCTTTCCTGGATGTAGTATTCGTGTTTCAGGATCCGCGCCCGCACCGGCGGATGCAGGTTCCGCAGCACCCGCAGGCCCAGCCTGCGTTCGCCCGGGCGGTTCAAAAACTTGTTCAGTTCCTCGTCGAGCTCAGCCTCGCAGCGTTTGATCTGCGCGTTCAGTTCCTCGATCGCTTCTGTGTTGTCTGTTTCCTTAAGCCGGATCAGCTGCCGCGTCATCTGCATCAGCAGCGCCTTGTGGTAGGGTCCGATGGAGATCTCCACCGTGGTAGTTTCTCCGGCTGGATCGCCCAGGTCCAACGTAAGCAAATTGCCGCCGCTTTCTATGGTCCCGCCGCTTAGGGAGCCGGTTTTCCCCTCGACCCCGCCGGCGGCCACCACTTCGCTGCCCTTAATGTATTGCTGGAAATACAGCTTGCCCCGGCAGAGCACCCTGGAGGCCCTGATCCCCTGGCAGTGGATGTTTCCGCCCACTTCCAAGCCTGGTTGGCGGCAGTCGCTTACCTCTCCGCCCAAGTGCAGATCGCCCCGGCAACTGAGGGTGGAATTGACCAGATCTCCTGTGATCACAACTTTCCCGGCGGCATAAAGGGAAGAACCAGAGAAACTGCCGCGGATCTCCAGATCCGCCGGGGACCGCAGCTCGCGTTCCTCATCCAGGATATCGCCTGCCAGCACCAGCTTTTCGATCACAGAGATGCGGCCGGCCTCATCCACGCTGAGGAAGCCTGCGCACTCCGCCACGAACTGGCGCGTTTCCGGACTGAAGCTCACGTTGTCTCCGGCCACCTGTTGGGCGGCTTCCAGATCGAATTCCTCATCCTGCAGCATTTGCCCGAAGATGTCGTAGATGGAGCCCTGGCGGTCGAAGATATTGCTGTTGTAATCGGCGATCACGGTTCCGGTCTCGATGCAGGTGAGCAGATCCAGGTCCCGGGGCCGCACCTGGCCGTCGAAGTGTTTGGCCAGCTCCAGGTCAAAGTGGTAATTCAGCTTGCTTTCGCCTTTCACGCGGTTGCATATGGCGATGGGAAAGGGGGTGTCGAAATCCTTTTCCATGCCGTGCTTGCGCATGTATTTCGCGGCTTCTTCAAAGCCGGTCTTGATGCCGGCCTCTTCGATCAGGTCCAAGATGTCCTGCTCGTTGGTCAGCTTTCCGCCGGAGCGGATCGTAAGCCAGGCCGAAAGCCTGTCATCACGCAATTCCAGCCTGATCGTGCCAGGCCGGTTGCTGAGGATCTTACTCATATTCAAGTCCGATTAGGTTTATCTGGCGGTTGCGGGTTCCATCCCGCCGGTAGGAATAATGCACTCTGGATTCCAGTGTGCAGACAAATTGCTGCTCGATGTTGAAAAAAGGGATCCCGGCTGCGATCAGCTGGGAAAAGATGGCCCTGCGCAGGTCGATATGGCGGTACTCGCTTTGCCCGGGCGCGAAATCCTGCTCTTGCAAAGCGCCGCAAAAATCCCTCCAGGTGGCTTCATCCACTTCGTAATGCCTGCCGCAGATCCCAGCGCCAACGTGGGCCACAAGCTCCGCTGCTGCGATCCCGAAGCGGTCCCGCAAGATCCGAATGGTTTTGCCCACAACGTTCAGCCGGGTACCTTCGCGGCCGCTGTGAATGGCAGCCACCGCGCGGTTTTGGGTGTCCTGCAGCAGCACGGGGAAGCAATCGGCGGTGCGGATCAGCAGATACTGCCGGGGTAAATCTGTGATCAAAGCGTCCGCCCCCGCGATCTGGGAATGGTTGCCCCAGCCGGCGCCCAGATCGGCTTCGGAGCAGATGTGCACTCCGTCGGCGGCGACCTGTTCAGCGATCACCGTCCGGCTGGCCGGAACCGCTTTCCCGCCGATCCGGATATCGCCCTGAACCCGCATCAGACCGCGGTAGTCAGGTTCTCTATCACCAAGATGCAGCCAGGTTTTCATCCCTCGACCCCGGGGTATTCCACCGTCACTTTCAACGGACGGTAGATCTCGGTGTTGTTGTTTTTCACCAGCATCCGCAGGATGTGGTTCATCAGGCTTGGGATCTTGCGCAGCGCGTTCAGCGACCACAACAGGCAAACTCCGGCGGTGATGCTCAGCGCGATCTGCGGCCCCAGCTGTTTGGTAAGCGAACCGATCAGCAAACTGCCAAAGGGCATTATGGAATGAAAGGACATCGTATAGACGCTGAGCACGCGCCCCCGCATCCCGGGATCGGCCACACTCTGCAAAATGGTGTTGGTGGCGCTCATCATGATGGTCATCCCCATGCCGATGAAAACCATGCAGATCAGGCTCAGGGGAACGCTGCGGCTAAGGGCCAGGCCGATCAGCGCCAGGCTGGCCACCCCGCCCATAACCGCGGTTACATAGGGCAGGCCTTTGATCGTTTTACGCCCCGCCATGTAAAAAGCGCTGGTCAGGGCGCCGATCCCGGCAAAGGTGAGCAGCAGGCCCTGGGTGCCGGCATTGCCTTTCAGCACGTCCCGCGCGAATACCGGAATGATGGAGCCGTAGCTCATCGCGAACAGCATGAAGACCCCCAGGTTGGCGATCAGATAGCGGATCGGCAGGCTGCGCCAGGAATACTTCCAGCCCTCCTTGATCTTGGTGAGGATGGGCGCGCCGCTGGGTTTCAGGGCCGGATAGCTGATCCGGATGGCCAGCAGCGAGGCGATCACCGCCAGATAGGAGACAGCGTTGATCAGAAAACAGATGCCCTCGCCGAAAGCCACGATCATCGCCCCGCCGATGGAGGGTCCCACCAGCCGGGCGGAATTGAACATCGCGGAATTGGTGGCGATGGCGTTGGGCAGCAGGCTGCGCCTGGAAACCAGGTCCAGCACGAAGTTTTGCCGGAAGGGAGCGTCCAGGCCCTCCACGATCCCCTGCATGGTGGCCAGCGGTATCAACGGCCACCAGCGCGCGGAATTGATGTAGCCGCTCAGCACCCCCGCGGCCAGGAGTCCCGCCTGCAGCATAAAGAGGGATTGCGTGAGAATCAGGGTCTTACGGCGGTCCCAGTGGTCTGCCCAGGCCCCGGCGAAAGGGCTTACGAACAGCGAGGGGATCATGCTCAGAAAAGCGATCAAACCCAGCAGGAACGCGGAATTGGTGAGCCGGTACACAAACCAGCTCATGGTGGTGCGCTGCACCCAGGTGCCGATCACGGAAAAGAGCTGGCCCGCGAAGAAAAGGCGGTAATTGCGCACTGTGAGGCTGATGAAGCGCTCCCGCGCCCTGCCCCAAAGCCAGTTCGCCGTCTTGGCCGCCGCGCCGCCTGATCCCAGGTTCATGCCGGATCTGCCTCCTTCACCAAGCCGCTTCAGGCCTGTTCTTCCGGTGGCGGAGTGGCGTCCGCCGCCAGTTTTTCGCTGTGTTCGAACCGCAGCTCCCTGGCTTTGGTATATTGGGCCCGCACCTGCTCCAGGTCTGATTCCGCGGCCTCAGCCAGGATGAATTCAAAGATCTCTTCGGTGCCCAGGGTCTCTTTTTCAAAGAGTTCCGCCGCCAGCTTTTCCAGCAGTTCGCGCCGCTTTTTCAAAATGACCAGGGCCCGTTCATAAGCGCGGGTGATGAAGCCGCGGATCTCGCTGTCCACCAGCTGCGCGGTCTCGTTGCTGTGCACGTCGCGGCCGATGAGTTCCTTGCCCAGATACACCTCGCCCTGCTGTTTGCCGATGGTCATCGGTCCGAAGGCTTCGCTCATGCCCCAGGAGCAGACCATTTTCTTGGCGATCTCCGTAACCCGCTCCAGATCGTTGCCCGCGCCGGTGGTAAGTTCGCCGTAGATGATCTCCTCCGCGGCACGCCCGCCCAGGATGTTGGTCATCATCTGTTCCAGATAGCCGCGTGAATAGCCGCTCTTGTCCGTCTGCAGGAAATGGGTGGCGCCGGCAGTGAAGCCGCGCGGGATGATCGAGACCTTGTGCACCGGCTCGGTTTTGTCCTGGAAAATGGAGGTGAGCACGTGACCGATCTCGTGGATGGAGGTGAGCTTTTTATCCTCCTCGGGGATCACCCGGCTTTTCTTTTCCTTGCCCAGGGTCAGTTTGTCCTTGGCTTCCTCAAAATCGCTCATGTTGAGTTTTTGCTTGTTGTAGCGGGCCGCGATCAGGGCCGCTTCGTTCACGATGTTGGCCAGGTCCGCTCCGCTGAAGCCCGGTGTGCCCCTCGCGATCAGTTCCAGATGAACATCTTCGGCCAGGGGCACTTTGGCGGCGTGCACCTTCAAAATTTCCGTGCGGCCTTTGATGTCCGGCAGGTCCACCGTCACCTGGCGGTCGAAGCGTCCCGGACGCAGCAGCGCGGGATCCAGGATGTCCGGACGGTTTGTGGCGGCGATGATGATCACCGCTTCGTTGGGCTCAAAGCCGTCCATCTCCACCAGCAGCTGGTTCAGGGTTTGCTCGCGTTCGTCATGTCCGCCGCCCAGTCCCGTTCCGCGGTGGCGGCCCACGGCATCGATCTCGTCGATGAAGGTGATGCAGGGCGAGTTTTTCTTCGCCTGGTCAAAAAGGTCGCGCACCCTCGCGGCGCCCACGCCCACGAACATCTCCACAAAGTCCGAGCCGCTGATGCTGTAGAAGGGCACGCCCGCCTCGCCGGAAACGGCTTTGGCCAAAAGCGTCTTGCCCGTGCCGGGGCGTCCCACCAGCAATACGCCGCGGGGTATGCGGCCGCCCAGCCTTTGAAATTTCTTTGGGTCTTTGAGGAATTCCACGATCTCCTGCAACTCCTCCTTGGCCTCGTCCACCCCGGCCACGTCCTTGAAGGTAACCGTGCTGCGGCTGCCTTCGTGCATGCGGGCCCGGCTTTTGCCAAAGCTGAAGGCCTTGGTGTTTTGATTGTTCATACCGCGCATCAGGAACCACCAAAAACCGATCAACAGAACAAAGGGGATGATGTAGGAAAGCACTCCCGCCCAGCGTGGCGGCTTTTTGGTGATCACCTGCACCCCCTGCTCCCGGAGCTGCTGAATCAGCACGGGATCGTCCACCGGAGTCAGCAGGGTGTGGAATTTCTTGCCCTCGGTGGTCTCGTAGATGATGTCCTGTTCCGTGAAGGTTACTTCCTTCACCTGTTTCGCTTCCAGAGCCGCGGTGAATTCCGAATAGCTGGCTTCGCCTATCTGTTCCCGGCCGCTGAACCAGCTGAAAACCATCAGCGTCACCAGCAGCATGATCACTATCACGAAAGTCCAGGAAACGGGGGTCTTGGCGGGCCGGGAAAGCGGTCCCGGCTGTGGATTGCGGCCTTGCGGAACCTGCCGTTTGGGCGGAACCGGCGGCGGGGTCTGGCCATCCTTGTTGCGCGGATTCTTGCGCTTCAGCAGCGCGATGCGGATGGCGCTGATGATGGTGATCGCCACCAGGGCGATCACGAACCACATCAGCAGGTCCGAAAATTGCTGCGCCACCTGGGTACTCTGGGCCGGCAGGCTGGAACCGCCGGGCTCCACCTTGAGGCTGTCGGCCCCCAGCGCCAAACTCAGCGCCAGCAGCATTATCACTGTCATTGTAGGTTTCATTTATAGATCTCTTCCTTCAGGATGCCGATGTAGGGCAGGTTGCGGTAGAGGGAATTATAGTCCAGGCCGTAGCCCACCACAAATTCGTTGCCGATCTTAAAGCCCACATATTCGAAGCTCACTTCCATCTTGTGCGCCGCCGGCTTGTCCAGCAGCACGCAGACCTTGAGGCTCGCGGGGGCGTGTTTGCCCAGGTATTCGCGGATGTATTGCAAGGAAAGCCCGCTGTCCACGATGTCTTCCACCACGATCACGTCCCGGCCGGTGATATCCACGTCGATGTCTTTGCGGATCTTCACCACGCCGGAGCTGGAGGCCTCGGCGCCGTAGCTGGAAATGGCCAGAAAGTCGATCTCCAGCGGAATGGTGATGCTGCGGCAGAGGTCGGCCAGGAACACAAAGCCGCCTTTCATGATGCCGATCAGCACCGGCACGGAATCTTTATGGTCATGGGCTATCTGCAGGCCGATCTCCCGCACCCGGGTCTGGATGCGGTATTCGTCCAGCAAAACCTCTGAAAGGTCGCAATTCATCTTATTCATTTTCATCTCCTGTCTTTTTGCGGCTGGCCGCCCGCAAGGGCCGGGCCTTCAGGTTTTCCACGCTGATATGCAGAAAACGCGCGCTGTCCTTGTCCAGCGCCGCCCGCGCGTCCAGCCGCTGACCCGCGATCCAGATGATCTTCTCACCGTCATCCAGCACGGGCACGAAGTCGCGCTCGTATTTGCCCACTTTGGCGTTGATAAAAAAGTCTTTAAGCTTCACCAGAGCGTCCATCCCCAGAGGCATGAACCTGTCTCCCGGCCGGCGGGAGCGGATGGTGAGCGGCCAGTTCAACTTGTCCGCGTCCAGATAAACGTTGCTATCGTCTTGCTCGCGCCGCGGCGGCAAAACCTTCAACAGCTTGAAAGTGAAGCGGTGGTCTCCCCAAACGGCCCGGGCCCGGTCTTCCGTTATCAAAACCGGCTCCGGAACGGGCACTGCCTCGCGCTCCAACTCCAGGCTCAGCTCAGCGTAAACTTTCCGGGCGATCAGGCCCCGGCCCAGCTGGATCTGTTTGGAGCCTTCGGAAGCCAGCAGGCCCAGGATATCCTCAAAATTGCGGCTGAAGAAATCCCGGCCGCTGCCGCTGAGGGCGCAGATATGCTCTTTCAGCAGATAATACTGCTCCAGCCGCGTGCAACGCCGCAGCGCGGGGATGGACAGCGTGATCCGCTCCGGCAGCTGCTCCAGCGTTACTTTCCGGGCCAGGCTTTTCACCCGCTGCAGGATCAGCTCCTCCGCCCCGGCAAAGATCGCGGCCTGCTCGCCCAGGCTGCTGGCGATGCGCGGATTCAGCTCTGTGGCCACCAAAGGCAGCAAGGTGTGCCGGATCCAGTTGCGCTTGAAACCCTGGTCCGCGTTGCTGGCGTCTTCGCGCCAGGGGATCTTCTGCTCTTCCAGAAGGGCGGTCAGCTCCTCTTTGTCAAAGCAGAGCAAAGGATGCGCCACGTTGCCGCTGCGGGGACGGATCCCGGCCAGGCCGCTGAGGCCCGCGCCGCGAAAGAGATTCAGCAGCATGGTCTCGGTTTGGTCCTGCCTGTGGTGCGCGGTCACGATCAGGTCGAAGCGGTAGGCTTCCAGCACTTCTTCAAAAACCTGGAAGCGCTTCTGCCGCGCCCGGTTTTCCAGGTCGCCGCCTGCTTCCAACCGCACCTTGCGGATGATCAGCGGCACGCTCAGGTCCTGGCAAAGCTGCTTCACCAGTTCGGCGTCGGCGGCGCTCTCCGCGCCCCGCAGCTGATGGTCCACATGCACCGCCAGCAGGGTGAGCCGGCGCAGGCTGCGCAATCGCGAGATCAGAAGCAACAGAGCAACGGAATCCGCCCCGCCGGAAACGCAGAGCAACAGCTTCGCCCCGGCGGAAAATATCTGCTGATCCCGCACGTAACTATCCATCTTTGCAAGGGCTTGCGCCAGTCTGGGCATTATCGCTCCTGTCGCTTTTTTCTCAGTAAGTAATTGTTTTTGTGGCCGCTCTGCTTGTCAAGTCCCTTTTTACGCGCGCGCGTGCATTATATAAAAGAGGGTTCCCGCAGATGACGCTAAAAAATGGTTCACGCAGATGACGCAGATTGCACAGATGAAAACAGATAAAACAGAGGAACAGAGGGACAGAGAAAAGGGTTCACGCAGATGACGCAGATAAAGACGCGGATTTACGCAGATATAAAAAGAAGCTCACACGAAATATAAAAACAGAGGGACAGAGAAAAGGGTTCACGCAGATTTCGCAGATTTCGCAGATTGCACAGATGAAAACAGATAACACAGAGGGACAGAGAGACAGAGAAAAGGGTTCCCGCAGATCACGCAGAAAAAAACGCAGATTGACACAGATTGTTCATTTGATTGAATTCTGTCAATCCGTTGAATCCGTAGGGAAAGAAATTCGTGTAATTCGTGGACAAATCACTCTGCTTTTGCTCTGCGTTCCTTGTGTTAAAGTAAATCCGTTAATCCGTTTAATCCGTTAATCCGTATGAAGTCACACTGCCCAGCCCAATACTATCCAATCTGCGTGAACCCATTTCTCTGTCTCTCTGTCTCTCTGTTTTATATTCTTTATCGGCGTCATCTGCGTGAACCCTTTTCTCTGTCCCTCTGTTCCTCTGTTTTTATGATTTGTGTGAATTTGTGTAATTTGTGGACAGAAACAAAACGCCCCGGGAAAACCCGGGGCGCGTATATCAGTATTGCTACTGGGTTATTTTACTATGACCATCTTCTTGGTCTGGTTCATGGTCTGGGTGGAGAGTTTGTAGAAGTAGATGCCGCTTCCGCAGGCATTGCCTCTGCTGTCTCTGCCGTTCCAGGTAACCATGTGGTTGCCTTCGGTGAGATTCACGGTCTTCACGATCTGGCCGATGACGTTGTAGATGGTGAGGGTTCCGGTGTCGCCGGCTTTCAGGGAAACTTCGATGTTGGTGCTGCCGTTCGCCTTGAAGGGGTTCGGGTAGGCATTGTACATCTCGGTAACTTCAGGAAGCACGGGCGGGACGTTGCCGGTGACGGTAACGCTGACCGGGCCGTGGAAGGAGCTGCTGTTGTAGTCAACAGCTTCCAGCCAGTAGTAGTAGGTCTGGCCGATCAACACGTCTTCATCCACCACGGTGTAGTTCTGGGTGGTGCTGGTGTTGGTGGCGGGGATCATCGGATGGTCGATCAGCATGGCGCTGTTCTGTTCCGCGCTGGTGTTGCGATAGACGCGGTAGCCCATCATCTGGCTTTCGCTCTGGCTGGTCCAGCTCAGCTGCACGTAGAATTGGCCGGTGAGCGTGGCGGTGAAGGATGCCAGTACGACAGGGTTGCCGGGTTCGTCTTCCACCAGCACAAATTCGATGCTGGCAACATTTCCGACGAAGTCTCCGTCGGCCACGGTGATCGGGTTCACCTCCCAGTGGTAGCCAGCCGGGGGATCCGAGATGAGGTAATCGCCGAGCAGGTCGTTCACCTGGTCGTCATTATCCACGATCGAGGTCACGTAGGGGTTTCCGTTGATGGTGTAGGGACCACCGGGGAAGACAGTGTCGTCGATCGCGATGTTCAGGGTGTAGGTGATCGGCTGCAGCTCTTCTTCCAGCTGGAATTGAACGATGCAGATCCTGGTGTCTTCATCATAATAGACGAAATCGCCAGCTCCAACCGTGATGGTGGTTGCCACCCAGAGGAAACCGGCAGGCGGAGGGCTGGTGATAGTGTAATCACCCAGCAGGGTGTTGACGTTGGTGCTGGATCCTGAGTAGGTGGTGGTGCCGGAAACCGGACCAGTAACGCTGTAAGCCAGGAAGTTTTCGGCACTTACGATCACGGTGTAGTTCAGCAATTCCTGTCCCTGCTGCAATTGGAAGAGGCCGTACGCGCTATAGACGAAGTCCTCTTTGGCAGGCATCATGAAATCGTCCGCCGTAAGTTCGACGGTGGTGTTCACCCATTCGAAGCCAGCAGGCGGGGGATCAGTTACGGTGTAGATGCCGATCAGGGGGTTCACCGGTTCAAGCAGGGGCCCGGAGGTCATCATGACGCCGGTGGTTCCGTTCTGGGGACCGGTGAAGGCATAGGCCATGCCATCAGAGGCTTCCAGCATCGCGTTGTAGGTGTAGGAGTCGACCTCGGTCCAGACGAATTCCTGGTTAAACACCCAGTCGTCGCCGTCGGCAACCCATTCGGTGTCCGCATCGATGGTCAGGGACGCGGGGGTCCAATAACCAGTAGTTGAAACATCCGTGGGGGTGTAGGTGCCGTAGATGTCGGCGGGATCGGTCACAGGACCCAAGGTCGCCGGGGTGATGTAACCCGCGGGAACGGTGGTCATGTTCACGGTGTAGGTGGGAACGTAATCTTCCTCAAGAACGAATTCGATGGTGGCATTATAGACGAAGTCTTCCTTGGCGCCGCTGGAACGCAGGCCAGCCTTGGCTGGTGCCTGAAGCGTGAACATGTCCTCGGTGACGAGGATGGGGTTCACCATCCAGTGGAAACCTGTCGGAGCGGCTTCAATGGTGTATTCTCCCAGCAGATCGGCCAAAACGTCATCGGTTGCCATGTAATCGGTGACGCCAGGCGCGGGACCGGTGACGGCATAGCCGTCGGGACCGTTTACATACAGGTTGTAGGTGAAGGTGTCCGGGATCTCTTCGAGCACGAACACATCGGCGGCGGTGTACACGAAGTCTTCCCGGGCGCCGGCGACGAAATCGTCAGCGATCAGTTCAACGGTGGTGTTCACCCACTGCCAGCCGGCCGGAGGCGCGGCGGTCACAGTGTAGGTGCCGATCAGCGGATTGACAGCTTCGGTCAGGGGACCGGAGGTCAGCATGGTGCCGGTGGTTCCGGTCTGGGGACCGGAGAAGGCATAGGCGCCGCTATCGGAGGCGGTCAGCATCGCGTTGTAGGTGTAGGTGTCGGTGACTGGTTCCTCTAGGATTTCAGTTATGTCCCAGGAAGCTAAGCCACCACCAAACACATCACCGAAGAATGCAGGGGCGCTACCTGCTGGCACTGTAACAACAATTTGTTCTGCTGGTAGAGGTGGCATGTTGGTCATGGAAAGACCAGTAGGTACATAGGTCAGGGTGAAGGTAAGGGTTGATGCAGCAGGCCAGGCTAAAAGCCAGGGTTGCTGGTCGACCCGAACCACGGGATACCCGTAGATGGTACCCACTTGTGGAGAAGCACTTGTTCCATCGGCAGAGCTGTAAACCTCTCCCGGGTAGGCGCTGCATTCCACTGTAAGCAGAAAATCAGCGTCATGGGTGGGAAGTGCACTGTCCACATAAGTTCCGATACCGCCCGGAAGGGTGGTGTCAACCTGCCAGTACAAGTCTCTTTGCGGCGCGGCAAAGGCCATGGCCACCAAGGTAAGGATAGAGGCTATTAAGAGTATTTTTTTCATCTGTTAGCTCCTTTATTTCGAAAGTTTGGCACCGGGCCAGGTTCCGGCTGTGCCTGTGTTGATCAACAAAGCGTCGCCAATGGCGGTGGTAAAGTCAACCGGTCCCCAGGGAAAAGGCGGGAAGGGGGCTTTATTTGCTGCAACCCATAACTGGGTCGCTCCATCAAAATACTTGACAGATGTGCAGCCGGTGATGTCATTGCCAATCAGGCTGGCCAGGTTCAGGGCGCTCTGGTCGAGCGGCACCATGATGAAATTATCCCCGGCATAGAGGGTGTAGGTGGCCAGGGGATCAGGCAGGTCGCCGATGCTGTAGAAAGTGCCTGCTGTGGTTGTGTTTATCAACAGCGGATCGCCATCAGCGACGGGGAAATCAACAGGACCCCAGGGAAAGGGGGGGAAGGGGGCTTTGTTGGCTGCAACCCATAACTGGGTCGCTCCATCAAAATATTTGACAGATGTGCAGTCAGTGATGTCATTGCCCACTCCGCTGGCGTTGGTGTAACCTTGGGCCAGGGGCAGGGCGATGTCGTTGTCACCAGCATACAGGATGTATTTGACGTATCCGACTACATCGGACGGATCTGATTCGACCGCTGCCAGCATGCCAAAGGCAACCAGGAGCAGCAGCGGCAATATTAATTTCTTCATAACATTCCTCCATGAGAATGATATTAAATTTCGATAAGGCTTTCCGGCCGGTTTCACTGGGCCGGCCAACCGACGTTGAAAGTGTTCCAAACCGCTTTTACGGTCCGGGTTTGATCTCGAAGACCAGTTTCATTCATCGCACATTACACTCTATAAAAAAAGCTACTTTGTTACATTGGCCACTCTGTCCGGATAGCGAAATCCTGTCAAGCAGAATTTTTGCTTATTTTCCCTGATCCTGGACAAACCCGGCCCTGGAAAAGCCTAAGTGCTTGCGCGGCATGATCCTGGCTGTGGAAAAAACGCCCCTGAAGTCCCGTTAGGGACGATATTTCAGATAGCACCATAACCCGAAACATAGCTCAGGAGTCCCATCGGGACGGCATTTTAGATAGCATCCCAGGCCCGAATCATAGCTCAGGAGTCCCATCGGGACGGCATTTTAGATAGCATCCCAGGCCCGAATCATAGCTCAGGAG